>Ga0181528_10000082_pt1 | contig 86907 bp, 71 predicted proteins | sample PEATcosm2014_Bin_47_FD_119742 | JGI IMG/M metagenome (GOLD analysis project Ga0181528, IMG submission 119742) | Peatland microbial communities from MTU Mesocosm Facility, Houghton, MI, USA - PEATcosm2014_Bin10_10_metaG | ecosystem: Environmental > Terrestrial > Soil > Wetlands > Peat | place...
CCAGGCCAGATTGTCGGTGCCCGAGGCTCCCGCATCCGCCGTGAACCAAATGAGAGCCTTCTTCTCGGGCAGCGCGCCGTAGTGCTGGGCAGCCTCTTCGAGCGCGGCCATGCGGCGGTCGGTGGAGAAGAGGTTGAACTCGGAATTGTCAGCCGTGAACTGAGCGTTGTCGTCGCCCGTGTCGTCGTTGTCGTCGACCACCTGCGTCATGTCGGTCGCGAGGCCGGGCGTATGACGTTCCAGGGCGGCTATCAGAAGGTCCTTGTCGTTGGTCAGTTCCTGGTCGACAACGACGGATGTTCCGAAGCTGAGCAAGGCCATCAGGTCGCTTGTCCCGAGCTGTTCGCGCACGGCTTTCTCGGCGCCTTCCTTGGCTCGAAGCTGCTGCGCCGGGTCCATCGAAGTCCAGTCGACGTAGAGCACCAGTAACCGCTTGTCCTTGAATCTGACGGAGGTCTCAGCCGGGCTCGATTCGGGAGCCGGCGCGGGCTCGGGACGGACCTCCAGTTTCTTTTCCACGGCCGGGGCCGGCGCGGCATCATCACTGAGATTCTGGTACTCGAAGACCGAAATGGCCTGTTGCTTCCCGTTCTCGACAACGGTGAAGTCTTCGGGCTTCAAGCCAGGCACCGGCTTGCCGTCCTTGCCACGGACGTAGACCGACACAAGCACCAGGTTCGACGAAGTCTTGAATACCGGAATGTCGCTGTCTTTCGCGGCAACCGCCGATTTCTGCTGCGCGGGCAGCATGACAAGCCCCCAGATTCCCAGGAAGCCAAGGGCCAGGAATAACGATGTGATGCGTCGCATGGGAACCTAGAACCTCAATCGCACGGAGAGTGAAAGCGTGCGCATGGCGCCCGCCGCGGAGGGGAGCCCGTAGCTCGCGGAGTTGACCACGGTGCCCCAGGATGTGATGTTCACGTGATTCAGGACGTTGTTAGCGGAAAGCCGGATGTCCAGGCTGCGCCGCGCCGAATCGCCGAACTGAATCGTCCTGCCGAATGTCGCGTTGAGCGAAATCATGCCCGGGCCCGGAATTGTGTTCCGGCCTGCATTCCCGTATTGCCCTGCCAGGGGCACCGCGAATGCCAGCAGGTTGAATGGCCCGGAACCCGAGTTTATGGGCAGCCCCGTCGCGTCGGCTCGCTCGGAGCCAATGGCGCCCGTGCCGGACGGGTCGGCCGATGTGCCTAGAACCGTTGCCGTGAGGGGCGTGCCGGTCTGCAAGGTCAGGTTCGCCGTGGCGCTCCAGTCGCTCAGCAGCTTCGAGGCGAACGTGTCGCCACGCTTCATGTAAAGCCCGCGCGGCCCGAAGGGCGAGACGGCCATGGTGCTGAACGTGAAGGTGTGGCGATGGTCGAACGAAGACAGTCCCCGATCGGCCTCAATGTCATTCGAGTTCTGGATCACTGTACTGCCTGCGCCGCCGATCGTGGTGGCGTCGTCGATGGACTTGGAGAACTGGTAATAGGCCGTCCATTGCAGCCCTTTGCGAAGCCGCCTGTTCAAGCGGAATTGGAGAGCGTTGAAGATGGAATTGCCGACCGTCGTGTCGTAGGTGTAGCCCGACGCGTTGGAGGTCGTCGTCGTGCCCGAAGTGAGCCGGTTGGGCCAAAGCGAGACATCCAAGTGCGTGCCTTTGGTGCCGATGTAGGTAGTACTGGCCACCAGCGAGCCGGGCAACTCGTGCTCCAGGCTCAGCGACCATGTCGTGGCGTAAGGGGTCGGCAGGTTCTTGTCCACCGCATAAGTGTTCGTCACGGTTTCGTTGGCCGGACCCGTGAAAGGATCCTGCAAGTTGAGGACATTGGCCGCGCTCGTGATGAACGTGGATGTCTCGGCAAAAGGAGGTTGTGCGGTCAACCTGGCGGGAATGCGGTTATAGATCGAGTTGTCATAGAACAGTGAGAAGCCTGACCGGATTACCGTCCTGCGCTTCGTACCCGGACGGTAAGCGATTCCCAGGCGCGGAGAGAATTTGTTGAAATCGGGATTGATCAGCGCATTCGGGAACTTGCCGCTATAAGGCCCGGTTCCTCCCGCCACGACCGGCGTGGCGGCAGTGAAGCCGGGCGCGATATCCAGGTTCACCATGCGGCCATATTTCTCGGTGAACGGGGCGGCATAGTCGTATCTGACGCCCACATTGATCGTCAGGTTCTTCCGTATGCTCCATTCGTCTTGCACATAACCGTCTGCCTGGTTAGAGCGCGGATAAGTGTCGTACCCGCCTGAGCGAATCGTCGATTGCTGGACATAGCCCAACAGGAAGTCGGCCAGGTCGTAGCCGGTGTTGGCCACGGGACGCCCGTTCGCGTCCAGCTCCGCCGTGGACGAGCCGCCGAAGAACAACGTGCCGCGCGCGTTTTGCTCGATCAGCAGATCCCAGATATTGCGCGTATAGTCCGTTCCCATCGCTACCGCGTGCTTTCCGCGCGTATAGCGAAGCGAGGCGGAACCAGTCATCGTTTGAATGCGGCGCAGCGTGGGGTTGGAATCGCTCAGGCTGGAGAAATTCGTGAAGCTGAGGTTGGGCGGTCCGTAGTTCAAAGGGTTCGTGGAGGCGCCCAGAATCCCGAGGTTCTGGGCGACGTTCGCGCCATTAGAGAAAAAGGAAGAGGTCTCGGTCCGGTTCATGTTATAACGCGCGGACGAGTTGAAGACCAGGTGGGGCGAGAAAGTCCGGCTGTAGGTCAACGACGAATTGATGCCGTAGCCGGAGGTGGGGTCCTGGAAGCCGAACAGTTGCTGGTTGACGCCCGAGCGGCGCTGCCAGTTGATTGTGGCGCCGAACTGGTTCTTGCCAATGGTCTTGCTCAACCGTGTGTTCAGCGCATCGGTATTCTGCGGAGTCGTGTACAGCAGACGATAGTTCTGAGTCGCTCCGGCCTGGTTCGGCAGCGGATAGAACGCCAACAGCCCGGAGGCGACTGAACTGATCTGAGTGCTGGGGATAATGCCGCCCGGGAAAGGCGCCTTGGTTGACGGATCGAAGAGCGAGACTGGTTGCTGCGTACTTGGGATGACGGTCGCCGAGAAATCGCCGCCGCGCTCGGCCGCGGTCGGTACGATGCCGTACATTGCGCTTCCACTCGAGCCGCGCGCTCCAGTGTAGTTGATGAAAAAGAAACTGCCCTTGGCCAGTTTTGCCGGCAGCGGGAGCGGGCCGCCGATCGAAGCCCCATAGGTCGAGTTGTTGAAATCGGGTTTGACGACCGGCGTGCCATTGAGCGCGAACGAAGAGGCGTCCAACGCCGAATTGCTGAAGTTCCAAAACGCTCCGCCCCGATACTGCTGCCAGCGGTTGGTGGTGTTGTTGCCGAAAACCTGCGGGCCAGAGTTGCCGCGCCGTGCGCGCATCTCCGCTATGGCCTTCTGGCGCTCTTCGGGGGTCATATTTGAGAAGTCGGGCATACCGCCACCGCCACCGCGCGCGCCGCCCATGCCACCTCCACCGCCGCCCCGGCCGCCGAAGCCGCCGCCACCTCCTCCTCCGCCTCCGCCCCTACCCCCGAAACCGCCGCCGCCTCCTCCGCCGCCTGGAGCCCCACTGCCGTCAAATCCGCCATTCTGGCCTCCGCCCATGCCGCCGGGCCCGAAGCCCGGAGCGCCTCCCGGCACGTCCAGGCCGGCGCGCTGCATGCTGCCCTGCACGAGCATGGAGTCGGCGGATTCCGTTGCATCCGGCGCGGCGGTCTCGACCGCTGGAGCCGGCGTGGCGATTGCTTCAGCCCCTTGCGCGTTCAATGACTGGGCCCACTCCGGGGTCGCCTGGCCGCCTCCCGGCCGGGTGGTAAGTCTTGGCGCGATCAGCTCCAGATTCAGGCTGAGCGGTTTTCCCGCCTCCTCCGGGCTCACCGTCCGCTTGTACGGCTGAAAGCCGAACAGGGCGATTTCGAGCGTTACTGGTCCCGTCCCGGCCATCTGCAGGGAGAACGCTCCGTCCTCCCCGGTGGATAACGTCTCGGTCACGTCTCCGGCATGGGCGGTGATCACCGCTCCCGGCAATGGCTTTCCTGCGGACGTCACCTTGCCCGTCAGCTCAGAGGCGGAGAGCAGCGATGTCATCAAAAGCGTTGCGAGCAATGTCGAATACAGCGGCAACCAAGTTTCTCCAGTCGCCTAGCTAAGACGCCCTTCCCGCCGTCATGATTACACCGGGGCTCTCAGGTATCGAAAGAACGGTACGGAGAATCCCGATACGACCGCTCGAAGATCTCCCGTAAGTACTGCTTACAAAGGTGGTAAACACTCAAAAAGGGCTTCCGGCGGAGGCGAAATGAGCATCGCTATGCTTCGAAATCCGGTGGTGTGCGGCCCGAATTGGGTGAATTCTTCCTTACGCCTCTAAAGTCTTGCGGATGACGCGCCGATTGTCTGGTGCGTGAGAACCTCCGTTTCGGCGCTGTTCATGTTGTCCAGCCTGCTGGCACAGGATAGTGTCTCAAGGCAGATGGCGGCCGTGGAGAGGCAGAAGCACGCCACAGCCGGGCTCGGAGGCTCGCTCCAGAGGCAGCAGATGGCGGTTGTCAGGCAGAGAGCTGCCGTGGAGCGGATCCGGCACGAAGAACCGTGGAACCTCTCCCCTTCGATATTTGACGGTGGGAGCGAAGCGTTCCACGTTCCGGCGTGTCCCAGCCTGCCGTGGAACGAGGTCAGAGACCATTTCGAGGACGAGGAAAAGCTGAACGAGTTGCCGCCTGGGCTGCTTGGCGCTGTTGCCGTGCAAGAGTCCGGCTTGTACCCATGCGCCGTTAGCAGCGCAGGCGCGGCCGGCATCATGCAATTGATGCCGGCCACGGCCACGGAATTTGGAGTCGGGGATCCTTTCGATCCCTGGCAGAGCCTTCAGGGGGGCGGGCAGTTCCTGAAGCAACTTCTCAACCGGTACAACGGCGACTTGAAGCTGGCCCTCGGAGCGTACAACGCGGGCCCCTCGCGCGTCGACCATTTTGGCGGAATACCGCCGTTCGCCGAGACCCAGAATTACGTCGAGAGCGTGATGTCCAGAATGAAACAGGCTACTACTTTGGGAAGCCAGGCGAAGCCTTGACCTCAAGGATTTGGCCCACGTGCCGCTCCGTGTGCGCCGACATGAAAAGGATCCACTGGAAGGCGTCAATATCCCCCAATACAGGGTTTTTGAAGAAGTGCTCCCGCAGCGCGTCCTGAGTCTCGCTGAGGTATTTGATATGCGCGTCTCGCAACGACTTGAAAGCCTCCACGGCCTCGACAGTGGATTTGAAGTGGTTTTGCGGGCGGAGCGCTTCCGGCGCCGTCGCCCTTGTCGAGCGGTCTGGAACACGGGCAAGGATTGTCTCGTCCATCTTGCCCGGATCGGCCATCTTTTCGTGTGCCGGGGACTTCAGTGCGGCATCCGCTGCTTGAAAAATGAACTGCTCTGCGAGCGCGACGTGCTCGGCGATCTCCGCGATCGACCATTTCTCGGGCGCGGGCTTGAAATTCAACTGCGCGTCACTGAGGCCCGCGACCGAGTCCAGGAACAATTTCCTGCTGGCGTGGAGGGCGCTCATGCCGAATTCACGATCACCCTTGGAGATTGGCTCCGCGGAGAGTGGCAGCAGGGAGGCGCCGATGAGAAGCATGCAGAGAGAACTTCGCATGCGGTCTACCTTAGCATTCTTAATGCAAAAGAAGGCATAGAAAAGGCGCCTTCCGGTCGATGATAGAAGAGATGACTGGACTTTCCACGCCTGTTTCGGTATCTTCACAGTCCAACGTGACAAGTAAAGAAACTTCCCCCCATGGCTCAGCGGAAACCTTGCTTGTTGTGGACAGCGACCCCGTGGGGCGTCAACTCTTCCGAGGAGTCCTCAAGGCCGCGAAGTACCGGATTCTGGAAGCAGCGGATGTGCTTGAAGCGATTGCGATTCTGCGGAATGAGAAAGTGGACCTGGTCATCACCGACCTGGTCCTCCGGGATCTGTCCGGTCTCGACCTCTGCCGCAAGCTGAGGTCGGAAAGACAGACTCGCCTGATTCCCATTCTCTTAGTCACCAGCGTCCAGACGATTGAGAGTGAAATCGCGGGCCTGGAGTCGGGGGCGAACGAATTCCTGGTGAAACCTATCTCTCCGATGGCCTTGCGGACGAGAATCCGCGCCATGCTCCGTACCAAGCGTGTCATCGATTCTCTGGACGAGGCTGAATCGATCCTGTTCGCCATGGCTCGAATTGTCGATACCCGCGATTCCGTTACCGGCGACCACTGCGAGCGTCTGGCCGAACTGAGCGTGCTGGTTGGCGCCGCGATGGGGTTGCCGCCGGATGACATCACCGCCCTGCGCCAGGGCGGCTACCTGCATGACATTGGCAAAGTGGCAACTCCAGATGCCATTCTCTTCAAGCCCGGGCCGCTTAATGGCGACGAATGGGCGGTCATGCGTCAGCACACTACCGTGGGGGAGTCCATTTGCCGCCCGATGCGCAGCCTGCGGCCCGTGCTGCCGATCATTCGCCACCACCACGAGCGCTGGGACGGAGGCGGCTATCCCGACGGATTGTGCGGCGAACAGATCCCCCTCCTGGCGCGCATTTTGCAAATCGCGGACATCTACGACGCAATCACGAGCCGCCGGTCGTACAAGGCCGCTTTCGGCTCCGACGAGGCTCTGGAGCTAATGCGTCAGGAAGTCGATCGAGGCTGGCGCGATCCGGCCCTGTTCAGCCTGTTCCGCAGCATCATCAAACAAGTCCCCGGAGTCCGGAAAGCGGCCGCATCCGACGAACAGTCGTAGCGCAACAGTCGGGCTCGTTCCTGTGGCTTTCGTGACTCCGACAGGCTGGACGGAACTTTCACCATCTCTCGTCAGTCCACCGTGCTTTGGGCGTAAAATGGACGCGAAGCCGCAGCCGCGCTGTTGGTTTTCGGAATGTGCTGGCGACTGCGCTCGGGGAGGAGTGCGGGCGCCCCACTCTCACAAACAACTCCTGAACCAGAAGATGGTCCGAGTCGTCCTGTCTTACGGGGAGCGGGAATTCAGATGCGAATCAAGAACATCAGATGGGTGTTATCCGTCGCTCTGCTGGCCGGATCAGGCGGGTGTAATGTGACGATCAACGACCGGGCGATTTCGGGGACGGGCGAAACCGTCCACGAGTCGAACACGGTCGACCTATCAAAGGCCAAGGGCGTGGAGCGCGTTCGCGTAGACCTGGAACTGCATGCCGGCGAACTGCACGTTGACGGTGGCGCCAAGGAGCTGATGGAGGGCGACTTTACATACAACGTAGCCGCCTGGAAGCCGGAGGTTCGTTTCGACAGGAGAGGATTCCGAAGCACCCTCTCCGTCAAGCAGGGAGGCTCGACCGCGACCGTGGGCTCCGCGAAGAACGAGTGGCGTCTCCGGCTGAACGACGAAATCCCGACGGATTTCTCCCTGCGCTGCGGCGCTGGCGAGAACCGGCTCAATCTCGGCGCGTTGGACTTGCGCGACGTAGAGGTACATATTGGAGCGGGGCGAGTCGAACTCGACCTGCGCGGACGTCAGCCCAGGCACGACTATTCCGTGAGTGTTCACGGCGGAGTTGGCGAGGCCGTCGTGTACTTGCCCGCGGACACCGGGGTCGTAGCGACGGCCAGCGGCGGGTTGGGCGAGATCGAAGTGAACGGTCTGGAGAAGCAGGGAGGTGAGTGGCGTAGTGGCGCATCCGGCAAAGGCAAGTCTACGATTCACCTGGACGTGCATGGCGGCATCGGGAAGATCACAATCGACGCAAGGTAAGAAGTGTCCCGCGCGGGCGCGGGACCGTGCGATTGGGGTATCCCTCCCCCCGAATGGACGGGATATACACGAGGTGACTTCTCCACTGACCATGGGGAGGGGTACCCGGGTTTGAACTGGTTCCACAGGTTTGGGAAAGTCGGTCTCAAGAGCGCGAGCTGGGACCGCGCCATCACCGGCACCTTTATCGTTCGAGTTCTCCTGGGCGGTTTCGGCCTGGTTATCCTCCTGCTTCTGGCCGCCGGCCTCTTGGGCGTACGCAACATCAGCTCCATTCGAGCCACGGCCACGGATCTGCTGGAGGAGCAGGTGCGAACTTCGGATCTGCTCGACGCCGTGCTGCGGGAACAGCGCGCCATCAACGCCATCTACCTGAACATTGCGCGCCGGCCCGAAGCCTTGGACCGCGATCAACTGCTCGACCAGCTGGTTGCTTCCGATAAGGATCTGGCCGACATTGTCGAAGCTGCCTCGGACGAGCCCGATCAGGGACTGTGGAAGAAGCTCTTCTCGGAGGCTTCCAGCTTCTCTGACGAGGCGCGTAAGATTCTTGCTTCCGAAAGCCCGGTGCCGGGGCCGTCTACCCGGCTGCTGGAAACCCACCGCCAGGTGCTGACTCTGGTGGACAGACTGGTGGAAGTCGGAGCCCGCCGTTCGAAGGAGTTGCAGCAGCAATTGGAGTCGTTGAGCGGAAGCCTCTTGCGCCAGTCCTCCATCCTGCTTGGCGGTGGACTCGTCCTGGCCCTTCTGTTTGCCTTCGTGACGGTACGGCTCACGGGAGAATTGGTCCGGCAACTGGAGTGGCAGACCGGGGAGTTGAGCCGTGTTTCGTGGCAACTGCTGGAGAAGCAGGAGACTACCGCCCGCCGCTTCTCCCACGAACTGCACGATGAATTGGGGCAATCTCTGAGCGCATTGAAAGCTAACCTGATGCCGCTGGCTGCCGTGGCCGGCCCCGGTAAAAGCCGGGTCGACGATTCCATTCACCTGGTGGATGAGGCCATCCGCAACGTCCGGGAACTCTCCCAGCTTCTGCGGCCGACGATTCTAGACGATTTCGGGCTTGCGGCGAGCCTCCGTTGGCTATGCGAGCGCTTCCAGCAGCGTACGGGGCTCGCCATGCAATTCGACTGCAACGTGGACGGGCGAATGGCGGACGAGACGGAAACCCACCTGTTTCGGATCGCTCAGGAGGCGCTTACCAACGTGGCGCGCCATTCGGGGGCGACGCGAGTGGACATCCACCTCAATCGCCAGAACGGCAAGGTCCGTCTGGAGATTCGAGATAACGGACGCGGCGTTTCCTCATCGCCCATCAATGTCTCCTCCGAACAACCCCGCGGTTTGGGAATCGTCGGGATGCGCGCGCGAGCAAGGAGCGCCGGGGGAGAATTGAGGATAGATTCGGCCCCTGGGGAGGGGACGGTCATTGAAGCGAGTTTCCCCTATCGGGAACGAGAGGAAGCATGAGCAAAATCCGCATTGTCCTGGCCGACGACCATAGCGTGGTGCGACAGGGATTCCGCCGCATTCTCGAGGCGCAGGCCGACATGGAGATTGTCGGCGAGGCTTCCAATGGCCGCGAGGCGGTGGAAACGGCGACCAAACTGTCGCCCGATGTGGTGGTGATGGACGTCGCAATGCCTGAACTCAACGGCATTGAGGCGACGAGGCGTATGGGCGAAGCCGCTCCCAGGACGCGCGTCCTCGCGTTGAGCATGCACAAGGACTCCGTCTACGTTCGCGAAATCCTGCGTGCCGGAGCGCGCGGCTACCTTCTGAAGGATGCCGTGGACGAGGATCTTATCGCGGCGGTGCGCGCGGTTGCTCGCGGAGAAGGCTATCTGAGTCCCGGCGTCGCCGACGCGGTTCTGACGGACTACCGGCAACATGTCACCGATCCCATCGACCTGCTGACCAGCCGGGAACGCGAAGTGCTGCAACTGATCGCCGAAGGCAAGACCAACAAGGAAATCGCCACCACCTTAAACCTGAGCGTCTACACCGTCGACGCGCATCGGGGCCGCATCATGGAAAAGCTCAACCTGCACTCCACCGGAGAGCTGGTGCGCTTCGCCATCCGCAAGGGCCTGGTGGACTAGCGCGTCCTGAGAACGCCGATCTCCAGATCGGCTTCGTCCGGGTCACAGCTCGGCCGTCGACGACTGCCGGCAGGCTTCCGGGTACCCGAATTCGCGGGCAAGTCGCCACGCCAGCTTCGACGGAACGGTGGACCCCGATGTGCCAGCGCGAAAGCAGGCGCCGCTGCTGCCCCCCGGCGTGGCGGCGTCAAGTTGTCGCTTACGCGAGCCCTTCGGAGCCGATCTGGAGATCGGCGTTCCCAGGAGCCACGGCCGCGAGGCAGCGGTGGCATCGAGGCGCAAGGGGCGCCCGTCTGGAGGTTGCGTCCAGGTCCGCGTCATTTCGGCTGTTCCGCATGAATCCGATGATCCGAGCATCACCTGCGCGCGGACGCCAAGAGGGTTATGATCGGTAGCGGTGCACCCTCAATCCAATCTTTCGCCGGAGACGCCCCAGGAGCCCAAGGTCTCCGTTGTCATCGTCACCTGGAACTGCATCGAAGCACTGCGCATCTGCCTGACCGCGTTAAATGCTTCGCGTCAGCGTGACAGGATCGAGGTTCTCGTCGTCGATGCCGGGAGCCGGGATGGCAGCGGTCAAGTGGACGCTGAGTTTTCAAACGTGACGGTACACCGGCTGCCACGAAATTTCGGGAAAACCCGGGCCCGCAACATCGGGATCCGGACCGCCCGGGCGGAGTTAGTCCTATTCCTGGACCCGGAGGTAGAGGTTTCGCCGGGTACCGTGATGACTCTCGCGGGAACCCTGGACTCCGACGACCAGGCGATCGCGGCACTTCCTCGTCTGGTGGACGACGCGGGTCTGCCTGCGCCGATCGGAAGCCGTCTCCCGGACCGGGCTGCTCTGGCTTCGGCTTGCCGGGCAAACTCCGGCCTGCCGCTGGGGCCTGAAGAGGAGACCGCCGAACTCGGTTCCGACGCGGCATTGCTGGTTCGGAAGAGCTTCCTGCGGGGTATGAATTTCCTCGACGAAAAGTGCTACACGGAGTACTGGTCCGAACTTGAGCTGTTCTGGCGGATTCACAGCGCTGGGAGGCGGGTACTGATTGACGGTGAGCAGGCGACGCTCCACGCGCGGCGGACCACGGTCCGCATCCCCAGGGCGGAAGAGGCTCTGCTTGCTTCCGACCGCGTGGCTGGCGCGGCAGCCTTCGTCTCCAAGCATGAAGGATGGGCGGCCAGGATTTCGTTCATCGCCGGACAGTTCTTCAGCGCATTGGGGATGGCATTCCGCGAACCGGGCTACGGACTACGCCTCGCCTTCGGCATCCTGACGGGCAGCCGCATTGACGGGACGCAGGGCGGCGAACTCGGCTGAGGCCGCCCGGTTTCGTCCCCGAAGATCAATTCGCGGAAAAGAGCATCTTCATCGAGATTGCCAGCAGGAACACGCCGTAAATCCGCCTGACCACGTCGCCGGGCAGGTTCAACGTGATTTTTGCGCCGAAATACGCGCCGGCGAAGAGGCCCGCGGCGACGAGCAATGCCGACGCAACGTGGATGTGCCCGTTGCGGTAGTACTCGTAGGCGCCAAGCAGTCCGACCGGGGGTATGAGGGCAGCGAGCGAGGTCGCCATGGCTTCCAGAGGCTTCATCTTCAAGAGATACATAAGCGCCGGCACGATAATGACCCCGCCGCCGATGCCGAACATTCCTGAAAGCACCCCGGCAACCAGGCCCACTGCGAGCAAAATGGAAACGGTCATGACTTTTGGGAGTTTAGCATGCGGCCCCGCATGTAATCTCCGTTCACATCTTCAGCGTCTTAGTGGTTGACTGATGTTGATGGAAGGACAAGCAATCGAGGCGCTCGGTGCGCCCACTCTGCTGGCCCGGTTCCCTTCGTGGATGGCCGGGGAGCAGCGCCGTATTTTTTTGCTCTGTCAACGGATGTTGAGTGATGCCGATGAGGCCGATTCGGCCGCGCAGGACACGTTTTTCAAGGCCTATCAGTCGCTGGAGAAACAGAGTTGCGGAGTCGACGATCCGGCCCGCTGGTTGACTCGCATCGCAGTCAATACCTGCCTGGATCGTTTGCGCTCGAAGCGCTGGCTGTTCTGGCGGAAGCGGCCTGGGCCCGAAGACGAGGCGACCATTCTGGCTCTGGCGGCAGCTCGCGAGCCGGATGCCGAAGACCGGTATTTCGCTCTTGAGATTGGCAGGCGACTGGCGGCAGGCCTCGCCTGCCTTTCGAACCGGCAGCGGGCGGTGTTTACGTTGCGGCACTATGAGGACCGGAGTCTGGACGAGATCGCTCAGATCCTCGGCCTGGATGTGGGAACTGTGAAAGCGCATCTCAACCGTGCGTTGACGAAGCTTCGAAAGGAATTGCTGGACTTGTACGGTCTGTCAATTCGAGGTGGAAGGGGGAAGCGGAAGTGATGGACTCCATGCGGGAACGGGACCGGGAACGGGAAAATACCCGGCACTGGCAGGATGGCGATCTGCTGCGCCGCCTCTACGGGCTGGAGCCGGAAGGCGTTGCGTCCGATGGGCATCTTACCTCGTGCGGCGAGTGTTCCGGCCGTTGGGAGGCGCTCCGGCTGGCACGCGCGGAGACACTGAGCGAAGCTGGCGTTGGTTTGGTCCCGGAGACCCGGCTGCTGGAGCAGCGCAGGGCGTTGTGGACGAGGATCGATCACCCCCATCGGTTCTGGTTTTCAAAGTGGGCGCCCGTGGCCGCCACGGCCGTGATGCTGGTGGCCGGATTTGTTTTGATGCATCCGGCCCGGCCGCTACCGGCGCCGGCTTCGCAAGCGAGTTCCCAGTCCAGGTCCAATGCCGCGGCGCCGATCAGCGACGCGGAGTTGTTCAGCGATCTGTCGGCGATGGCTTCGCCCGCCGCCCCACAGGCCGCCGAGCCGATTCGCGGGCTTTTTGAGGATTCGAATTCGGAAGAAGAAGGAAGTTTCTAGCGATGAAGTTGCTTTGTCTGATGGCTCTCGCCGCGGTCTTACCCGTAGCGGGGCAGAATATGCACCGCGGCTCGTTCAACTGGTGGGATTCTCCGGTGGTGAAGGACTTGAACCTGTCACCGGAACAGTTGCAGAAGGTGCAGTCGACGGTTCACGATTCGCGAGCCAAGCTCATTGACTTGCATGCCGCTGTCCAGAAGGCGGAACTCGAGGTCGAGGACGCATTCAACGCCGACACTTTCGACGCCCGGCGGGCCTCCGAAGCCGTGGATAAAGTGTCCGCGGCGCGTGCGGAAGCTTCCAGGTCGCTGGCGCAATTGAGCGTCCATCTGCGCGCCGTGCTCACGACGGAACAGTGGAAGGAACTCCAGAAGCGGCGCCCGGGGATGATGCACGGCGGAATGCGGCCGGGCATGAGGCCGGGCATGCGGCCCGGGATGCGTCAAGGGCCTGGCGGACCGAACGGCCAGCCCGGCGGGATGCGCTTCGGGCAAGAGCCGAATCAACGCAGGATGCCGTCAGGAGATCGCGGGAACACACCTCCGCAGCCTCCGGCTCCTCCGTCCAATAATTGACGGTTTCTCCCAGTAAGCCGGTTTTGACCGGTGGCAACACCGGTTGCTGATCCGAGGCGGAGTCAACTTTCCGGGCCATCTCCGTAATGCACGGACGCCGGCCGGAGGATGGCTCCGCCTTCCGCATTTGTAGGCACTGGGAGACGACGCGCGCGCGGACCCATTCTGGATAGAGGTTTGCCATCGCAGGAATCTTTGTCATATGCGGCCTGTGATCGAGGCGGCTGACGGCCACGAGTCGGATCATAGCTTGAAATACGCCGTGAGCCATGCGCGATAACTGCATGCTCGCCCTCATCTTTCATCTGGAGACGCAGTCTCTAATTGTACGGACTTTGCGAATCATCCGGGCTAACAGGCTGACGTTTTCAAGGTCAGGAATGCCAGGAAAACCAGGCATATATTGTCTTCTCAGGCCAAGCTTGCAGTTGATGCAATAGGACGGAATGTCGCTGCCGGAAGTGAATGCTCTGCGTATTTGCCGAAATTCACTGCCATTCCACACCTCCGGGACAGACTTCCCGTTCATGGAACAGATCGGCTCGTGATAATATGGACATACCTTAACATCCCCATTAGCCTTCAGCTCGAACCGCTGCCAGGGGACAGTGCAGAATACAGGGGACTTTGATTCTAACCATTTCTCCTTCGTGTCGGGAGACAACCCGACGGAGGGGTCAAAAAGAGTTATATAAGATGAGCTGTAGTTTTGCTTTATGTTTGCCCTCATACGCTCCAACTCCGCCAGATCTTCTGTTGATAAGCGCAATAGATCGCGACCAGGATTCTGAGGAGATTCCGCGTTGATATACCAGTAGGAAAAGCCGTATCTTTTAGCAAATTCAGCTAGAATAGGCAGTTGTTGATAGTTCTGCTTTGAGATTACGGTTGCAAGACGCAGCTGCGGCTGCCTCGCCTTCGACCGGCGACGCAAGGCCGCTATCCCTTCCAGGTTGAGCAGGAGTTCGTCAAAGCTACCGCCCTTGCGCATTGCCTCATATAGTTCTTTGGTCGCCGCGTCGATAGAGACTTGAATGTACTGGACGCCTGCGGTCGAATATAGCTCGTAGACTTCAGGCGTCAGGAGCTTTCCATTTGTTGAGAACCCAAGTTCGCAGGCTGGGTCCATCTGATATATGCGCGAAATCATGGCTAGATGCCGTGGAATGTTAAGTAGTACCTCACCATCTCCAAACAGATACAATTCGTATGCCGTCTGCAACATGGGAATAATATCTTGAAATAGTTCCAAGCTCATGTCAGCCGGCATTTCTTCAGTAAATGTGTGGGAGCAGTGGACACACTTAAAATTGCACCTGTCCGTTGCGTGTATCGCCAAAAGCAATGGAGCATTAGAAGTGGATCCATCTCTGTGTGGCGAGTTGATCTCCTCGTGAAATGACCTGATGTTGGCAAGCTTTTCTGCGGAAAACGGCATGAGCCTCCATCTTGTCCGGTCTCATCCGCGCCTGCGGTGCAATGACGAAATGAGCGGCGTGAGTCCAGGAGCGGCGACACACCGATATCCACCGCTCCCTGACGATCGCGGCTCCGTTCCGGGCATTTTCTGAGCAACCGCCGCCAATTGTTGAGCTTACCAAGCAATACGCGTGAATGCTGATTCCTGCAGACTTCGGCCCAAGCACGCAATGATCCGTGCCCATGGAGTGCGCCTCAGTTTCTCGAGAGCGCGCGAAATGAGGCTTTTGGACGATATCGCGTTACCGGAATCCGACCCACTACCAGGGCCGCCAGACGCACGAAGAGGCTTGCATTCTGCGGGGCCGGAGTCATACTAATGGCGCTGAAAGGAGGCGTCATGCCCGGTTGGATCGTCTTCCTGGTTTACGCCGCGGCGTTCTTCTTCGCGGTGTGGTTAGACTACTACTTCCCGAGGGTTCATTGGTACTGGCGGGTGTTTGCCTTGGCCTTGGCTTTTGCCATCGGCCTGACGCCGCCAACGCCGAGGTTGACCGGGCCGGAGTTCGATCTGACTGTCGGCGCGGTCTTTACGCTGCTGTTCACATGGGGCATTTGCGAGGCGTTCTTCCGCCTCTTCCACATCCCGCACCATGCTCCCCACCAGGCGTTCACGCGTCACGCGTAACGATGGCTTCCAGAGGCGGGTCGAATTCGCGCCCGTACCCGATTTCAGCGCTGGATCGCCGGACGGCGCAGCGGTTCGACCGCAAGGCGGACTTCCGTCCTGTGCGTAGCTTAGCCAGCCGGAGGGATTCCTTGCCTTCCGCGACCAGACAAGCTCAAGGCACCAGCACGCACAGATCGCTGAGATTCCTGTACTTCTGATCGAAATCCAGTCCGTAGCCCACCACGAAGCGGTCTTCGATGACGAAACCGACGTAATCGGCCTGGACCTCGATCTTGCGCCGGGACGGTTTGTCCAGAAACGCTACCGTGTGGACGGACAACGGGCCGCGCTGCGCCAGCATGTGATGCAGATAGTTGAGCGTCAATCCCGTATCGACGATGTCCTCCACCAGCAGAACGTCTTCTCCCTGGATCGGTTTATCGAGGTCTTTGGTGAGCTGCACCTCGCCCGAACTGGAGGAGCCGTTGTAGCTCTTGGTCCCAATGAATTCGAGTCTCACCGGGCAGGTCAGGTGGCGGACCAGGTCGGCCATGAAGATGAAACTGCCCTTCAGGACGCCGACCAGGACCACGGGACGGTCGCCATATTCGGCGCTGATTTGGCGCCCGAGTTCCCCCACGCGTCGTTGTATATCTTCAGAGGAAATAAGGACTTCAAGACTCGGCTGACCCATGGTCCCATTTTACCTGCGCGGTGGCCGTTCCGCGCTGCCCACGCACTCGGGAACGCTCCGGGCTTGTCACCAAATTGCAAAAAAACAAAAGACTTGCGCACTGTTCTGAATCTGGTTACGATACTCGACAAGGAGACGTTCACGCTGATTCCACTGCGTTCCGAACCCACCCAGGGAGAAATCCTCCCACCTGCCGTCGAATCCCCCACGTGGCTCACCGCCCTTCGAGCTGCGGAATCAAAGAAAGCGTCAGAAAGCCGGGTCCTCGACTTGCGCGAGGTCAGCTCGCTCGCCGACTACTTCCTGATTTGTTCCGCCTCCAACCAGCGCCAGGCCCAAGCCATCTGGGACGAGATCGCCAAACAGATGAAGGAGCAGCGCGGCGACAAGGCGACCAGCGTTGAAGGCTACGGCGCTGGCGAATGGGTGGTCGGCGACTATGGCGACCTGATTGTGCATATCTTCACGCCGGAGAAGCGCGCCTACTACGATCTGGAGCGGCTCTGGCGCCACGCCGCAAACGTGCCTCTGCCCGTGGAAGAGCATCCCGCCGCCGCGGCGAGTTGAGCGCCGGCGCCGCGTCATGTGGAACTTGCTCGATTGGGCTGGCGGGAAGCCCGTCATAGGCGTCTTGCACGTACCTGCGCTGCCCGGCGCGCCCGCGAATCATCTCAGCCTCCAGGAAATTCGAGCCTTCGTCGCCCGCGACGCGGCAGCTTACGCAGCCGGTGGCATTGACGCGCTGATTCTTGAGAACTTCGGCGACGTGCCGTTCTATCCGGATCGAGTACCGCCGCAGACGGTCGCGTTTCTCACGGCGTTAGCCTGCGAGATCCACGCCGGGTTCCCGCGGCCCTTGGGCATCAACGTTCTGAGGAACGATGGCGAGAGCGCGCTCGCCGTGGCTGCCGCATCGGGTGCGGCGTTCATTCGAGTAAACGTCTACACTGGCGCGCGGGTGGCGGACCAGGGCATTCTTCAAGGCCACGCGCATACAATTCAACGACTCAAGCGGGCGCTGGCGAGCGACGTGTTGGTTTTCGCCGACGTTGCCGTGAAGCACTCCGCCGCGCTCGGCGAGCGCGCGCTGGAGGACGAGGTGGAAGATACCGTTCAGCGCGCCCTGGCCGACGCCGTCATCGTGACGGGCGAGGCCACCGGGAAACCCGCCAGCATGGACGCCCTGCGCACAGCGCGAGTCGCGGCTCACGGTGCGCCAGTATTCGTGGGGAGCGGCGTGCGGGAGGACACGGTCGCGGAGCTGCTCGCCGCCGCCGACGGAGTGATCGTCGGTACTTCGCTAAAGCGGGATGGTCGCGTGTCAAACCCCGTGGATGCGGAGAGAGTCCGGCGCTTCATGGCCAACGTGAAGGATCTGCGCGGCTAACTCCTCGATCAGACCCCTATTCCGCCCGTCAGCAGGGGCCAGTTCCCATGGGCGGGCGCCGCGTTGATTTCCTGATCGCAGGTTCGCCGATTGCTCTTGGATGACAGTCTGGTCAGGCCAGCCCTCCAACGTGTGCGCCGCCGCGCCGTAGACCCGGCGGCGGATGAGCTTCGAAGTGTTCACCGGTGAGCGATTCAGTTGCGATTACATATCAGAAACAGCAGATGATATGTGATCGCATATCATCTCGCGCGCGATCCACAACATGCGCAGTGCGAATGGTCGCAACTATGCCACTCGCTTGTAGTGAATCGATTCGCGCGCAACGCGAAGTTCGCGTGGAACACGCGCGCAGATCGCTGAAACCGCGAACTACGCGACCGTTTCCGAAAGCCGGGTCAACCGTCCGCCAGCTTCAGTGAACACACGCAACGCCGCATCGCCGTCTTCGCGCTTTAGCGTCTCGATGGCATCCATGACGATCTCGACGGGTTTGCCGGTTTTCAGTAAACCGTGCGCGGCGAGGGCCACGCAGTATTCGGTCACCACGCCGTAGACGACATAGCGCTCCGCGCCCAGCGCGGCCAGCACGTCGTTGAGATTGGCGTTGTCGAAGCAGTTGAGCGACTGCTTTTCGACGATCACCTGCTGCGCGCCAGAAAGCTCGAACGAAGTTCGATGGGAAGGGACCGTCACCCGCCGGTCGAGCAGCGTAGATTCGTGCTTGCGCTGTCCTAGCGTTCCCGCGACGCAGTGGCCGGGCCAGATCTGGAACTCCGGATCGCTCTCGGTATGGGCATCCATCGTCGAAACGACAACGATCCCGTTCGCCGCGGCCCAGCGGTTCAGTTGCGCAACGGCGGGCAGGATGCGAGTTGCGCCCGGCACGGACAAAGCGCCCGCAGGGAGCAGGAAATCGTATTGCGTGTCGATGTCGAAAAAGACGGTCTTCATCGCGCGGTCAGCCTCACCTGCTCGGTTAGATGCTGCAACTCCTCGGAGGTTTCCACCGGCCAGGGCACGTCGCATTCGAACAGGCTGCGCAGCTTCTTCGGCAGCTTGTCGAGCGCTTGCCGCGCGTGCGCCTGCGCTTCGGTCGCGGAAGGCAGCGGTTGCACCAGTTCTCCGTGCAGGATCACCGGCTCGAGCAGTGCTGCGCGCGCATCGGGGTGCGATTCATGCGAGCAGGCGAGCAGGTCCTTGCGGCTGTAGCGGAAGATCTGTTTGGCGCCCGGGACCGTGGACTTGTCCTCGCTGAACTTGGCTACGTAACGCCGTTCGCCGCCGCTGCGCATCTCCACCAGTTTGTAGACGGCGCCGTGGTTGGGCGCGTCGCTCGATGTAGCCAATTCCGTGCCGACGCCGAAGGCGTCGATAGGGGCGCCATCGGCGACCAGTTCAAGGATCTTGTACTCGTTCAGGTCCCCGGTCGCCATGATCTTCGCGTCTTTGTAGCCGCTCTCGTCGAGGATCTTGCGCACGGCGCGGGAGAGTTCCATCAGATCGCCGCTATCCAGCCGCACGCCCCAGAATGGCTTGCCCAGCGCCACGGCGTTGCGCGCGCCTTCCAGCGTGTCGTAGGTGTCGATGAGCTGGACGGTGCCTGGACCGAGCAGCGCATACAACCGCTCGAACGCCTCCATTTCGGTCGGGAACGCGAGCACCCAGGAGTGCGCGGCCGTGCCGAAGACCGGGATGCCGTAGCGGAACCCCGTCAGCGTGTTCGACGTCCCGCGGCAGCCTCCGATGTAGGCCGCTCGCCCGGCCAGCACGCCGGCCTCGGGCGAATGCGCCCGGCGCGTGCCGAACTCCACCACCGATCGTCCTCCGGCGGCGTCCACAATGCGCGCCGCTTTGGTAGCGACCATCGTCTGGAAGCCGACGGTCGAAAGCAGGAACGTTTCGGGGATCTGCGCTTCGATCAGTGGCGCCCGCAGCGTCAGCAGCGGCTCGCCGGGAAAGATCGGCGTGCCTTCGCGTACGGCAAACAGATCGCCAGTGAAGCGCCAGCGCCGGAGCATTTCAAAGAAGCCGTCGCCGACGCTCGCGAACTGCTGGAGCGAGCGCAGGTACTGAATTGCTTCGTCGTCGAAGCGGGCGTTCAACAGGTAATCGACCGCCTGCTGAAGGCCGGCTGCGATCAGGAAATTACGGTTCGGAGGATTCCGCCGAACGAACAGCTCGAAGATGGCGACGTCATCCATCTTGCCCGCCTGCCAGAAGCCGGCGGCCATCGTCAGCTCATAGAAATCGGTCAATAAGCCATTGGTCACGCGATCACTTCTTCGCCGGCGGCTTGCTCTGATCCTGTTTCAGATCGGCGGCCGCATGTTCAACCTCATCCACGGTCGCGGCCGGGATGACGTAGAGCGATGCATCGCCTTCGCGCCGCGCCAGCCAGTCTGCCCCCGACTTCGCCAGGCTCACCTTCTCGGTTTTCTTCCCATCACTCGACACCACCGCAATATCGATCTCGCTGGCGCCAAAACCCGACTCCGCGAACTTCGTAGCCGAGAGGTCGCGCAGCTTGTCGATGAGCGTTTGAATGGAATTTGAATCGAGCGGCTTGCCGCCGCGGAACCACTTTTCGCCCGCCTTGGAAACGGTGGTTTGCACTTTGGCGCTATGGTAATCCACGCGGCTCGGGTCGTTGAAGCCGAAGTCGAAGATCTTCTTATTGCGGAAGTCGTCCGTTGTCTTGTCGAACACTTTCGCCAATGTCGTCTCCACGGCATAGACGCCTTCAACGACGCTGGAGCGGACGTAATACTTGTCGTCCTTTTCTTCCTTCCCTTTGACCTTCTTGATTTCAAGCTTCTGGGAACCGTTGGCGTCGGTCACCGTCACCAGCGCCACGGGCGTGGCCGAGCCGAAAGCCGCGGCTGACTTCTTCTGGTCCTCCGCCGACAGCGCGGGATCCAGCTTGACATCTTTCAGACGCCGCACCAGATCGTCCACGGAAAAAACGTCGGCGCGATATGGCTTCGGTTTGACGATCTGCCAGTCTCCGCTCGCGTTCTTTCCGAATTCCGTCTCAGTCTTATTTGAGGCCAGGACCACGCGCGCCAGTTTGTCGGAATTGAAAGTCAGCAGACGACGGTCGCGCAGGTCGGCGGAATTCTTGTCGAGCGCTTCCTTGGTGTAGGTAGCGACCGTGTAGACGTGCGAATCGCCTTGGGCAGAAGCGTAGAACGCCGAGCCGATGGCCGCGGCGTCGCCCATTGCAACTCTCTTCGACTTGCCGTCCTTCAGGCGGACGGTTACCGTCAACGCCGGCTCGGTCAATCCGTATTGGCTGAGGTCGGCGGCCTTGTCGTCGACCACTTTTTCCGAGGCTACCCCGGCCAAGGCGGCGACGAGCGCTGAAACGGCATCGCGGTCTACCGGGTACGCCACGGGCGCTGTGATTTTCCAATCACCCGTGGCGTCTTTTTCGAGCACTGTTGTCTCGCCTTCGTGGTGGGCGAGTTCAACACGAGTGATGTCGGCTACTTTGAGCGCGAGAACGATGGGCGTGGCTTCGGCCTTGTCGGCGGCGTCTTTCCCCTTGCCCGCCCGGTTCGAATACCAGATGCCGCCCGCGAGCACGACCAGGAGGCCGAGGGCCACGAGCAAGCCGCGGATCTTCATCGCCCTATCTCCTCCTCAACCACACCAGGATGCCGGCCAGGATGACGCCCAGCGGGATCAGGAACTGGCTCACCAGGCGCAGCAGCGTGAGCTGGGCGCGAGTGATCTCCAGCCGCTTGTCCACGGGGTCCTTCGGACGGATCGAGATCAGGTCTTCGTCGTTCGAGAGCCAGCTCATCACGTTGAGGAACAGGTCCCGGTTGCCGACGAAACGGATCGCCGAATTCGAAGCCCATCCCGAGCAGCCCACGACGACGAAGCGTCCTTCTTTGCCAGGTGCGCCGATGCGGTAACTGCCCGCGGCCGCGACCGGGTAGGATTTCTTCTCGCTCTTGCTGGGATCGATTTTGATCCCCTTGCCGGAGAGCTGCGTAGTAGCGACGCTGCTGTCAGAACTCGAAACGATGGTCTCTGCAGTCGAACTGGCCCCGGAGGTCGCGGCCAGCGAGCGCACGATCGGGAACGCAACGCCGGTGCCCTTCATCTCCTTGACGATGGCGTGCGAGCCGTACTGGTCGGTCAGGGCGACGTCGGGGCCCATGCCATAGAGTCCGCCCTGTCCCGAAAGATCGAGGATCAGGTCCTTGTTGAGCGTGACGCCCCAAGAGGCGAGCACCTTGTCCAATCCTTCGTTGGCCGAGATGTTCGTCTTGCCCATTTCAAGCGGCGGGTCGAGCATGAACAATCCGCGTCCGCCCTTCTCGACGTAGTTCTTCAGAGCGTCGACGGCCGGCTGCGGGTAGTCGTAGCGCGGACCGGCAACGACGACGAGGGTACACTCGGAGGGGATCTCGGGCTTCTCCAGCAGGTTGATCGCCTGCGTGCGGTAATTGTTCTTTTCGAGGGCGTCCTTGGCGTTGGAGTAATCCTCGGCCAGCGTGTGCTCGCCCGCGCCGGTCGCAAAGCAGGCCAGATGATCGCCGGTCTTCAGGACACGGATCAGACCGCTGGTGATCTCTTCCTCGGTCAGGCTGCGAGCCTCGCCGCGGCGCTCGCCGTGCTGCAGGATGATCGTCCCCGCGGCCTTGACGCCATACTCCATCGCCATGCGCCTGTTCTTCAAGGCGTCAATGTAATGGACTTTGAGCTTGGTAGAAATCGCATCGTAACGGTCGAGCAGGTCCTTGGCCGGCGCAAACTGCCGGGGTTCGTCGAAGTAGTAAATGTCGACCTGATCCTTCAGGTTCTTCACTACTTTTATGGTCTGGTCGGAGAGCGTGTAGCGCTTGTTCGAGGTCAGGTCGGCCGACTTGTTGTACTGGCTCGCCAGGTAGTTGACGCCAACCAGCACTGCAAGCACAACCAGTATGTAGACCGTGACGTAAGCGGAGTATTTCGTGTGGCGGGTTTTCATCCATTCGGACTTCATCGCTTAGGACCTCCAGCGGAGCGATTCAAGGCTCCGGACAGACAGGAACAGACCCAGGAAAATCAGCGAAAGGAAGTAGACGGCGTCTTTCGAATCGATGACGCCTTTGGCGAACGGCTCGAAGTGCGAGACCACGCTCATGTAGGCCATCGCTTTGGCCCACACAGCGGTCTCGTAACCTCCCACCCACTCGAACACCCACAGCAGCAGGCACACCCCGAAAGTCGTGATGCCCGCGATGATCTGGTTCTTGGTCAGCGTCGAGATGAATGCGCCGATCGCGAGTAGCGCGCCGGCCTGCAGAATCAGGCCCAGGTATCCGGCCGCCAGCGGCTGCCAGTCGGGCTTCCCGTAGAGGAACAGGAAACCGATATTCGCGAGGCTGATGAGCAGCAGCGTGCCATACAGGCAGAGCGCGGCCAGCCATTTGCCGATCACGATTTCGGCGTCGTACACCGGCGAAGTCAGCAGCAACTCGATTGTGCCCGAGCGCTTCTCCTCGGCGAAGAGCCGCATCGCGATCATCGGGATCAGGAACAGCCCGATCACGCTCGTGTTCAGCAGCAGCGGGCGGATAATCATTTCGTTGAGGTCCATCGGGAACGAGCGTCCCATCGCCATCGACTGCACGCTGATGCTGACGAAGTAGCCCACCGAGTTCCAGAAGAAGAAGCCGAAGAGGATGGCGAACATCGCCATGGCCAGGTAGGCGATGGGCGAGGAAAAGTAGCTGTTCAATTCCTTTTCGCAAATAGCCAGGATGTTTTTCATGCCGTTTCTCCCTTCGCTTTCTCCGAAGCGGTGAGTTCGAGGAAGACCTCTTCCAGGCTCAGAGCCGCGGCGCGAAGCTCATTCAGATTCCAACCCGCCCCAACCACGGCGCGCGCGAGGTCCGCTCGAATATCGTGCCCCGCCTGCGCTTCGACTTCGAAGTCGTGGCGGCCGACGCGGGAGGCGACCGTGATCACCTTGTTGACGCCGGCGACCTGCTCCAGTCTGGCGATCACTTCGGTACTCTCGAGCGAGCCTGAGGGGGCTTCGATCTCCAGCGCGATGGTGGCCTGACCGCGCAGACGGCTGGTGAGGTTCGCCACCGAATCCTTGGCGACCATTTCGCCCTTGGAAATGATGATGACGTGATCGCACGTCTGTTCCACCTCGCTCAGGATGTGGGTGCTGAGAATGATGGTGTGCTCGCCCGCGAGTGAGCGGATCAATTCCCGCGTCTCGTGGATCTGCTTGGGGTCCAGGCCCGAGGTCGGCTCGTCGAGGATCAGCACTTCGGGATTGTGGATGATCGCCTGCGCCAGGCCCACTCTCTGCCGGTAGCCCTTGGATAGTTTCGAGATCAGCTTGTCGGCGACGTCGGTCACCGCGCACCGTTCTTCGACTTCCCGAACCCGGCGCGCCAGATCCGCCGAAGGAATGCCTTTGAGCTTTCCCACGAAGGTCAGATATTCGGACACTTCCATTTCGGGATACAGAGGGGGTGTCTCCGGCAGGTAACCGATGCGCTTCTTCACCTCCATCGGCTGCTCCAGCACGTCGTAGCCGGCCACCGAGGCGGTCCCTTCCGACGGGGGCATGAAGCACGTCAGGATGCGCATGGTTGTCGTCTTACCGGCGCCATTCGGCCCCAGAAAGCCCACAATCTGGCCCTTTTCCACTTCGAAATCGATGCTACGGACAGCCACAACGTTGTCGTAGCGTTTGGTCAGTTTTTCGACCTTGATCATGGTTTCATCCTTAGGGGATGCGGGAAGCGAGCCGTGTCCTTCAGTGACTGGACGAAGCCAATCGCGAAACGACTCTTCGCTTAACAGGGTAAAGACCTCGGTTAAGACAAGTCAATCGGTTGCCTGCGCCTGAGATGTGGTAGGTCCGCACGGCGGGACGGATTCCGGGGTCCCGCGCTTTGCTGGTGGTTCCTTGGATTGCTTCCGACTGAACGACCGTAGCCTCCGTCGTTTCTGACCGCATGTTGCCACGTCGATCAAGTTGTGAGGGTCCGCCAATGCCACTCCCGCGCCTCGGGATGGTAGACTTCCGAAGCGAGGTGGTGTGCTTTGGCGATTCGGGACAACATCATTTTGCTGGCACTGTTCCCAATGGCTTTGTTGGCAGACTCGTGGCGAACTGACCGTGCACAGCTTTGTTTCGTGCGGCCGGAGAATGATGGTGCGATCAATATCTTGGAAAGCTGGGTAAGAGTCTCGGGCTACAGACTACCCTTGCTTGGCGGCCAATCTGCTTGCCTGTTCGTGGCAGCCGGCAATACAGAGCTTGTCGTCACATCAACCATTCCCTACAACCGAGCATCCAAGGATGAAGAGGCATGCAAATCCCGGCCCATGAAGCTCGAAGTATCGCCGCTCGATAACCGTGTCTTCTTTATCTGGCCAACTGCCAATCATGACCATTACACATGCGGTTGGAGCATCGAACCAGTGCAGCCGGAGCGGAACGTTCCCAAAGGGAAAGACCGTGGCGCTGCGAGGCAAAGCCGATAATTCAGCCCGCATTCGGCGCGGAGGGACCACACCCGACAAGCCAATTGCCGCTTCGGAGTTACAATCGGCACATGCGCCTGACATCACTTGTGCTTGCTTTGGGTTGCGCGGCGGCTACGCTCTACGCGGCCGAGGAGTTCAAGACTGCGAATGGAACCCTGAGGATCACGCCCATCAAGCACGCCAGCCTGATGATCGAAGCCGGCGGCAAGGTGATACAGCTTGATCCGTGGAGCCAGGGCACGCAGGAGAAGTACGCCGCTCTGCCCAAGGCGGATCTGATCCTGATCACCGACTTCCACCCCGACCACATGGACACGACGGCGATCGGCTGGGTGAAGAAGCCCGGCACTAAGATCATCGCGCCGTTCGTGGTGACCTCGGGTCTGAAGACCGGCGACGTGATCAAGAACGGCGAGACCCAGACCTGGGGCGCGTTCAGCATTGAAGCCGTGCCGATGTACAACCTGCAGCGCGGCCCCAAGCCGGGCATGTTCTACCACGACAAAGGGCGCGGCAACGGCTACGTGGTCACCTACGGCGGCAAGCGTTTCTACTTTTCGGGCGATACCGAAGCGATCCCGGAGATGAAGGCTCTCAAGAACATTGACGTCGCCTTCGTCTGCATGAACGTGCCGTACACGATGACGCCCGAAGAGGCAGCCGAAGGCGTCAAGGCTTTCGCGCCGAAGATCGTCTACCCGTACCACTACCGGGGCAGCGATCTGAAGGTGTTCGAGACGGCGTTGAAAGGTCTGCCCATCGAAGTGCGAATTCGGGATTGGTACAAGTAGCGGGGTGGGGCGGTCCTCCAGGACCGCGCGGGGTCTCCAGAGCCCGCTCAAGTCAGTTGCGGGGCCTGGAGACCCCGCGCGGCTCTGGAGAGCCGCCCCACTTAACGCAGCTTCTCCAGCCTCTTCTTGATTTCGCCGGTGTTCTTGGCGTCGGGGGATAGCTCCAAGTACTTCCCGTAAGCCTCTTTCGCGCCCTTCTTGTCCTTTAGCTTTTCGCGTGTCTCGCCGAGCAGCAGGAACGCTTCAGCGAATTGCGGGTTGTACTTGGACGCATCTTCGAAGCGGTTCAAAGCCGCCTTCAGGCTGCCTTTTTTAAGGTAGTACCGGCCGACTTTGACCTCTTTTTCCGCCTCGATCGGGTTGAAATCGTAGGTCTTCGGGATGGCCGCCGGATCTTCCTCCGGTGGTTCCTCCACAGGCGCCTGGACGACCGGCTTGTCGGGCGGCGGCGGAGGCACATCCTGCGGCCGCTGCGCATAACCGAGCATCGTCCCGAGAAGAGCCAGCAGAAAAACACGTGCCACAATCAAATTATAAGGCGCATGAGTCTGCGCGATTCCGCGGTCGAGTATCTTCGCAACAAAGCTTCGCAGCTCCCCACGGGGCCGGGCGTGTATCTGTACAAAGATGCCGCCGCCACGGTCCTCTATGTGGGCAAGGCGAAGAACCTGCGCAGCCGCGTTCGCAGCTACTTCCTGGAAGAGCGCCTCGCCGAGGCAAAGACCGGCAGCCTGATCCACGAGGCCGCCGAACTCGACTACATCCTGCTCGACAACGAGAAGGAAGCGCTCGCGCTCGAAAACAACCTCATCAAGCAGTACAAGCCGCGCTTCAACGTCCTGCTGCGCGACGACAAGACCTATCCCTATATCAAATTGACCGCCGAGCAGTGGCCGCGCGTCTACGTCACGCGCCGCGTGCGCAAGGACGGCGCCACGTATTTCGGTCCCTACTTCCCGGGCAATCTGGCTTATCGTCTGGTCAAGTTCATTCACCGCCACTTTAAGATCCCCTCCTGCAAGGTGGACTTTACCCGCACCCACCTGCAGCCGTGCCTGGAGTTCCACATCCACCGCTGCCTGGGACCATGCGTGAACGGCCTGACCAGCCCGGCCGCCTATGCCGAGCAGGTCCAGAACGTGCGCCTTTTTCTGGACGGGCGTCTGCACGACCTGGCGGACGGTCTGCGGCAGCGCATGGAGATTGCCTCCGGAGAACTGCGCTTTGAAGAGGCGGGCGCGCTGCGCGACGTGCTGCAGACCGTGCTGGAGATGGACGAGAAGCAGAAAATGGCCGCCGCGTCGGGCGACGACACCGACATCTATGGCTATTACGCCGAGCCGCCGCAGGTGGCCGTCAATCTCTTCCACCTGCGCAACGGACGCATCGTGGACCGGCGCGAGTTCTTCTGGGAGGATCTCGAACAACTCGACCCGGGCGAGTTCTTCACCACGCTGCTGATGCAGATCTACTCCGAAGCGCAGCCTGTTCCCGCCATCATCCACCTGCCCGTAGAGTTCGAGGACCGCGAGTTGCTCGAAGAACTGCTTTCCGAGAAGCGCGGCCGGAAGGTGGAGATCCACACCCCGCAACGCGGCCAGAAGAAGGCCCTGCTCGCGCTGGTGGAATCGAACGCCCACAGCAGCTTCGAGCAGCGTTTCCGCGTGTTGAAACCGACCTCCAAGGCCATTTCCGGGGCGCTCGAAGAGGCGCTCAACCTGCCCGAACCGCCGGCTCGTATCGAGTGCTTCGACATCTCGCACATCTCCGGCACCGACAAGGTGGCCAGCATGGTGGTCTGGGAGGAGGGCCGGATGAAGAAGTCCGACTATCGCAAGTTCATCATCAGGACGGTCGAGGGCAGCGACGATTTCGCGTCCATGCACGAGGTGGTGACGCGGCGCTACATGCGCCTGCGGGATGAAGGCAAGCCGATGCCGGGGCTGGTGCTGATCGATGGTGGTTTGGGCCAGTTGCACGCCGCCGCCGCGGCGCTCGACGAACTGGGCATCCTGAATCTGCCGCTGGCTTCTCTCGCCAAGAAAGAGGAGTTGCTGTACGTCTACGGCCAGGAGGAAGAGCCCGTCGTGCTCGACCGCCGCTCGCCGGTGCTGCAACTCATGCAGATGGTGCGCGACGAAGCGCACCGCTTCGCCGTCACGTTCCACCGCAGCCGCCGCGACTCGCAGCGCCTGACCTCGGAGCTGATCCAGATCTCCGGCGTCGGCCCGCGCACGACGCAGAAACTGCTGACGACCTTCGGCAGCCTCTCGGGAGTGAGAGCGGCGAGCGAAGAGGCGCTCGCGAAAGAGGTCGGTAAGACGACAGCGGCGAAGATCCGCGCGGCACTGGCCGAGGGCTGATTCGCTTTGTGCAATGTGGGGCGGACGCCCACGTCCGCGCCGGACCCCCAGGTCCGGCAGGTAGTCGATTCTCCTCACGCCCAGATGAGCGGCAAAACGAAAAGCGCTTTTCGTTTTGCGTCTGTATCTCGCAGATTCTAAAAAATCTATTTCGCTAGAGCGAAAGTGCGTTTTCGCGCACCGTGCGCGGGCGCCGGTCGTTTGAATCGAAGGTCGCGCACTCGGAACCGGAATGACAGCCGAGACGCGCGGCCCATGCCGCTATACTGTCGTTCAATGCACTCCGGTTTGCTCTCCTCCACGTTTCTTCTGACATCGCTCTGGCTCGGCAGTCTGACGCTTGCGCCCGGCGCTGCGGGCCAGACTCCTCAGCCCGGGGAGCAAGTCACCGATGCCGAGCGCATCCAGTGGTTCCAGCACGACAAACTCGGCATGTTCATTCACTGGGGGCCCTACTCCGCGCTGGCCGGCGAATGGAAGGGCCAGCATTCGCCCGTGGGAGATGAGGCCGAGTGGATCATGCAACGCTTCAACATTCCCGTCGCCGAATACCGCGAGCGGGCCCGGCAATTCAACCCGGTCCACTTCGATGCCGAAGCGTGGGTGGCGCTCGCCAAAGCCGCCGGCATGAAGTACCTGGTGGTTACGGCCAAACATCACGACGGCTTCGCGATGTACGCCTCGAAGGTCACGAAATACAACATCGTGGACTGGACGCCCTTCCACCGCGACCCGCTTAAGGAGCTTGCGGAAGCCTGCAAGCGCGCGGGCATTCGTTTCTGCGTCTACTACTCGCATCGCGAGGATTGGGACCATCCCGACGGCTACGGCAACAACTGGGACTACGACCGTTCGAAGAAGGACTTCGCCCGCTACCTCGAAGAGAAGTCCAAGCCACAGCTTCGCGAGCTGCTGTCCAACTACGGCCCTCTGGGGCTGGTCTGGTTTGACCGCGGTATGGACACGCCGCAGCACACGCGCGAGTTCGTGGACATCGTGCGCGAGTTGCAGCCCCGCTGTCTGATCAACGGCCGCGTCGGTAACTACGGCATGGACCTGATGGGCGACTACCAGGACATGAACGACAACGGCATGCCCTCGGGCGGATTGCAGGAGTATTGGGAGACGCCGCAAACGCTGAACACGACGTGGGGCTACAGCCGGTTCGATCAACAGTGGAAGACGCCCGGCGACGTGATTCACCGCATGGTGGAGATCGTGAGCAAGGGCGGCAACTATCTGCTGAACATAGGGCCGATGGGCGACGGCACGATTCCAGCGCCCAGTGTGGCCACTCTGCGCAAGGTCGGCGAGTGGGTCCGGGCGAACGGCGAGAGCATTTACGGCACGTCTGCCAGCCCGCTGCCCGAGCAGCCGTGGGGCCGCATAACCGTCAAAGGCGACAAGCTCTATCTGCACGTCTTCAGTTGGCCGGGCGATGGCGTGTTGCGCGTGCCCGGTTTGAAAAACGGGCTTCTTGCGGCCTATGCCCTGGCGGCGCCTGCCGGCAAGCTGACGATCGGCCGCGCCAATGAGAACGTGGCCGTCACGCTGCCCGCGAAGCCTGTGAGCGAATACGATAGCGTGATTGTGTTGCAGCTCGACGGAGCGCCAAAGGTGGACCCGCCCGTCATCACGCAGGGCAGCGACTCGCCGTTTGAACTCGACTATCAGCGCGCGGTCACATCCGGCAAAGCGGTCAAACGCTTCAACCGCGACGGAAAGTTCCACATCGCCAAATGGACGGGCCCGAACGACGCCATTACCTGGCATCTGCTGGTGAGCCAGGCCGGCCAATATCAGGTGCGCATCCGTTACTCGGCGCGCAAGGAATCGAGTGCGGCGAAGTACGCGGTCACCGTTGGCGGCCAGACACTGACCGGCGCGGTGGTGGAGACCGGCGAAGGCTACCAATACCAGACGTTCGACCTGGGAGCAGTGAAGCTGGCGAAGGCAGGCTCGTACATCGTGCAGATCAAGCCCGCCGCCGAGTCGGGCCACAACCTGATGTTCTTCCAGGAGCTCGACCTGGTGCCGGAAGGCCCACTCATGGTCGAGTGAGCCGGGATTACACCCTGGGATCGCCGATCTCCAGATCGGCTCCGTCCGCCTCACACTTCGGCCGTCGGCAACTGCCGGCAAGCTTCCGGGCGCGCAAGTGCGCATTTGAATTGCCGCTCACACGTGAGAGGAGCCGATCTGGAGATCGGCGTTCCCAGGAGCCGCCTTCAGCGCCCGATGGCCAGGCGTATTGCCAGGGACGCCGGCAAGCCCGCGGCGAGGATTCTCTGTTGGGCGGCCCGCACGTCGTAGGCGACGCGCCTCAACGTGAGTAACCGGTGTTGCGAATCCCAAACGGCGTAGGCTGCGCGCGGGTCGTGGTCGCGCGGCTGACCGACCGACCCGGGGTTAATGAGGTAGTAAAACTCGTGGTCCACCGCCAGTACCCGCTGCGATTCTCTCGGGCCCGGAGCGGGCGCGGGATGCACGCCTCCGCGCTCCCAGATCCAACCGCCTTGCACGTGGGTGTGCCCGATGAAGAGCAGGTTTCGCTGGAAATGCTGCTCCAATCCAACCACGTCCTCGACGAAGGCGAGGTACTCGTCTTCGTCGAGTGGCGAGCCGTGCGCAAGCCCGAAATCGTAGGGCCAGAGGGGGCCGGAAGGGAGTTGCCGCAGCCACTCGATGTCGGCGGGATGGATCGCTTTCAGGCACCACTCGATCGCTGCCTGCGCGGCCAGGTTAAAAGTCTCCTTCAGGCCCTCTTCCCAGACCGCGCGGTCGTGGTTGCCCCGCACGATATACGCGGCCTCCTGCCGGACCCATTCGATGACCTCGGCCGGGCTAGCGCCGTACCCGACGAGGTCGCCGCAGCAGACTACTTCGTCGTAGCGGCCCGAGGCGTCTCGCAGGACCGCCTCCAGAGCATCGATGTTGCCGTGAATGTCGGTCAGGATCAGATGCCGCATAGACGAATGAGCGTGACTTCCGGGTCCGCTCCAATGCGGACCGGCATGCCCACGGTGCCCAATCCGCTGCTTACGTAAAGCTGCTTGCCTTCCCGCTCGTACAGGCCCTGGATATAGGGCGTATAGATGCGAACGAAGGTCAGATTCTCTTTTCCCAAGGGCAGCGTCACCTGACCCCCATGGGTATGGCCGGAGATCGTCAGATCGAAGCCCAACTCCGCGGCCCGGTCGAAAGCCACGGGCGTATGCGACAGCAGGACATTCAACGCGTCGTTCGCCAGCCACTCTTCGGCCCCGGCTAAAGGTTCAAACCCCAAAGAATGATAGTCTATGCCCGCCAGGTTCAACTTCGCATTGCCGAAGCGAAGAATCTCGCTGGCTCCGCGCAGAAAATGGAAGCCCTGGCGTTCTCCGATGCGTGTGGCCTCGTCTTCCACGCCGGCGTATTGTTCATGGTTGCCATGGCAGGCCCACACGCCTGCCTCGCCGCGGACGCTCTTCAAGATGTTCAGGCAGCCCCGCAGATCGTCGCCTTCCCGGGTGATCAGGTCTCCCGTGATCAGCGCCAGGTGCGGCCTGGTCTCGTTGGCCATGGCGACGGCCCACTCCAATTCGCGCTTGCCGAAGAAGGCCCCGTAGTGGATGTCAGTGAGTTGCGAGATTCGGATGCCATTCAAGTCGGGATGCAGCCCGGGGATGCGGATGTTCACCTCTTTCAACTTCGGCCCCGAGCGAGCGCGTATCATGCCGGCGGCCACGATGGCGCTCGGCGCAAGCGCCACCACGGGCACCGCGACACGCAGGAAGGCGCGCCGGCCTGGACTCATGTCCTCCGAACTCGCGGCAACGCGCAGATGCAGCCTCACCCAGATACTGAGGCTCATCAGAACCACGAGCCACAGCATGGTCCCGGCCAGGAACCAGGACAGCACCGGCGAGCTGAAGAGGCCATGCCATGGGACCACGAACTCGGGAAAGACCGCCACCATGTAGACTGCGAGGGCGTAGTAAGCGAAGCGCAGCAACAGGCCGCGTACGGCACTGCGCTTGATCCAATCCTTCTCGCGGAGATAGCGATACAGGTAGGCCTGGAGCAGCAGGGTCAGGATGTCGATGATCGAGGGCAGCAGCCACCGTCGGATTAGTTCCATGCGCTTCGTTCCAGCATCCCAGACTTTCGGCTGGCCATGCTCTGGCCGGCAAAGTGGGGGCGGCGCTCCAGCGCCGCGTGGACGCTCCAGCGTCCGCCCGTTCGGCTTTGACTCATACGGCTTAGCCGGCGTCCCATGGCGGGGTCTGGAGACCACGTGCGGCTCTGGAGAGCCGCCCCACAAGAGAGCGACCCTCCCGGCCATTGCTATTGGCCGTAACTCAGTTTCATGACGACGCAACCCGGCGAGGGCCTGCCGACTTCGTACAATGACAGCATGTCCCTTGTTGTCGTCGGCTCGGTCGCATACGACGGAGTCACCACGCCCGCCGGGAGCCACCAGCGCATTCTCGGTGGCGCCTGCACTTACATCTCGCTCGCGGCCAGCTTCTTCACGCCGGTTCGCATCGTCGGCATCGTCGGCGAAGATTTCGCGCAGGAGGACCTGGATTTCCTGACCTCTCGCGGCATTGACATCGGAGGCGTGGAGCGCGTGGCCGGCAAGACCTTCTACTGGCGCGGCGTCTACTCCGAGGACATGAACAGCCGCGAGACTCTGCAAACGGATCTGAACGTCTTTGGCGGCTTCGATCCACAGCTCTCCGAGTCGTACCGCAACGAGCCTTATCTGATGCTGGGCAACATCCAGCCGGCGCTGCAACGCAGCGTTTGCTCGCAGATGACCGCTCCGAAGCTGGTTGGCGGCGACACGATGGATTACTGGATCAACGACTTCCGCCCTGAGCTGCTGGAAACGCTGAAGCAGTGGAATTTCCTTCTGATTAACGACTCCGAGGCGCGCCTGTTGTCGGGCGAGAAGAACCTGAAACGCGCCGCCGCGAGGATTCGCGCCATGGGGCCGGATATTCTCGTCATCAAACGGGGCGAATACGGCGCGACGCTGTTTCACGAAGACGGCTACTCGAACATTCCGGGTATCGTTTTGGACGATCTGAAGGATCCGACGGGCGCGGGCGACTGCTTTGCCGGCGGCTTCATCGGTTACCTCGCCTCCAGGCGGGTTAGCCTGGATGGCGGCGCGGTGTCGGGACTGGAACTGGCCCGCGCCGTGGTTTATGGTTGCGTGATGGGCAGCTTCTGCTGCGAGGAGTTTGGCCCGGACCGCTTCCGGACTCTCACCCGTGATGAAATCGAAGCCCGCTTCCAAGAGTTCCGCGCGCTCACTGCGTTTTGAGCCGCGCGCGGCCCTTCTGCTGATTGCTGCCAGCGCCCTGGCCATCGCTTTCGTCGCCTGGCACGGCTGGACGCTGTGGTACGGCGACGGCGAGGCGCACCAGAACATCGTCAGACGCATCTTCGACAGCCGGACGCCCGGCTATGAGCAGATTGGCACCGTGTGGCTGCCGCTGCCGCACATGCTGATGCTGCCGTTCGTGCAATTCGACGCTCTGTACCGCAGCGGCATCGGAGGAGCGTTAGGCACTGCCATCGGCTACATCTGCGCGGGACTATTCCTGTTTCACGGGCTCAGGCGGCTGTTCGGACCCGTCCCGGCGTGGGCGGGCTTGCTCGTGTGGACGCTAAATCCGAACCTGCTTTTCCAGCAGAGCATTCCGATGACCGAGCCAGTCTCGCTGTGCTGCGTGCTCGGGCTCTTTTGGGCGCTGGCGCGTTTGCGCGACACGCAATCGTGGGGCGCCGCGGCATTGGCGGGGCTCTTTGCAACACTCGGCGCCATGGCGCGTTATGAGGCCTGGGGCTTGCTGCCGGTCGGCGCGTTGTGCGTGCTCATTCTCTCCGGGCAGAATCGAGTCTGGAAGACGGCGCTGTTCTGCGCGATCGCCGCGCTCTGTCCGCTGTACTGGCTGGCGCACAACCAGATCCTGTTCGGCAACGCTTTGGAGTTCTACAACGGCCCATATTCTGCGATTGCGATCAACCAGCGGTATGTGGACGCCGGCGGATTCCGCTATCCGGGCGACCACGACCTGCGCAAGGGGTTTCTGTACTACCGCACTGCCGCGGCGCTGTGTCTCGGCGCGCCGCTGCTGTACGCCGGCGCATTGGGGTTGATCGCGGCAGTCTTCAAACGCGCCTGGTGGGCGGCGATTCTGTTCTTCACGGTGGCCATTTTCTACGTGCTCAGCCTGTACTCCGGCGGAACGCCGATCTTCGTGCCGGGGCTCTTTCCGAACAGCTACTACAACGTCCGCTACGGCCTGAACGCCATGCCGCTCGCGTGCCTGGGAATCGCGGCTCTGGTCGCGCTGCTGCCTGCCGGCAAATTGCAGAAGGTCGTAGCCGCCTTGCTGGTGGTCATCGCAATGAGTCCCTGGCTCCTGTACCCGCGCGGCGAGAATATGGCCCTCTATCAGGAATCGGAGCGCAACTCCAAGGACCGCCGCTACTGGACGAGCCGGGCCGTTAAATACCTCGAAACGGAATACCACCTGAGCGACGGCATCTTTATGCCCTTCGGCGACCTCACGGGCATCGTGCGGGAGGCCGGCATCCCGCTGCGCGACACGCTGCATGAGGGCAACGGAGCGGCGTGGCAGGCCGCGCTGCAGCGCCCTGACATCGCTCTGAACGAAGAGTGGGCGCTGTGCTTCAAAGGCGACAAGATCTCGCAGGCGCTGGCCGCGCCCATGCCCGGAAAAACGCCCTACGCGCGGGTGTACGCCGACCTGTCGCCCGAAGGGAAGGTCGTCGAAATCTGGAAAAGGACTCGCAGACCATGAGAATTCCATTCACCAAGGCGCACGGCGCGTTGAACGATTTCTTGCTGACCTGGGCGGCGGAGGCGCCGGCCGAAGAGTTGATCGAGCGCGCCGCAATCGCCATCTGCCACCGCTATTCGGGCGTCGGCGCCGACGGCTGGTTGCTGGTCACGCCACCTTCCGAAGGGCAGCCGGCCGCGATCCGCTTGCTCAATTCCGACGGCAGCGAGCCGGAGATCTCCGGCAACGGCACGCGTTGCGTGGCCGCGTTTCTGACCGAAGCGGGTCTGGCGAGCACAGAGATCCCGATTCGCACCGGCGCGGGCCTGAAGCAATTGCGCCTCATCGAACGCGACGGGCTGCGGTTCTTCTTCGAGATGAACATGGGCACGCCGCGCATTGCTGACGGCAATCTGCATTACGAATTGCCCGTGTTGACGGGGTCTCAGGAGTGCACAATTCTCGAAGTGGGCAACCCGCAGTGCGTGCTCTTTGTCTACGATTTCGAATTCGATTGGAAGGCGCTTGGCGGCGAGGTGGAGAGTCATCCGCATTTCCCGAACCGCACCAACGTCAGTTTCGTGAAAGTGGTCGACCGGCATACCGTCGATGTGCGGTTCTTCGAGCGGGGTGCGGGGTTCACGATGAGTTCGGGCACGGGTTCCACCGGTGCGTTTTTTGCTTCCGTGGCGCGCGGTCTGATCGACAGTCCGGCGACGGTCCAGACTCTCGCCGGGCCTCTGGCGTTCCGGATCGAGGAGCCGAATGTGCTGATGCAGGGACCGGCGGAGCTCGTCGCGCGCGGCGAATTCTATTTCGAGTCTTAATGTGGGGCGGCTCTCCAGAGCCGCGTGGGGCCTCCAGGCCCCACAAGTTTGTCCGGAGCGGGCTCTGGAGAGCCCGCGCGGTCCTGGAGGACCGCCCCACTCAGAACGTGCGCACGCCCATGGTCAGGATGTCGTCGACGCGCAGCGTCTCTTTCACCACGTACGGCTCGCCGTATTTGACGCCGATCAGGTTGCCATAAAAGCGGGCGATCGAGCGGTGCCGGTCGATGATCTCATCCTTCTTCGGGAACAGGTTCGCGCCAGTGTCAACCTCGCCATATTGCGACTCGTAGGCGAAAAGCGACTCCATGCGCCGGTCGAAATAGGGCGTGATGTCCACGACAAACGAGGGCGTTATGTTCGCGTACAGCGAGGCGTAAATCACCTTTTGCGGCCGATGCGGCTCGGCGTAATCGTCCATCTTCTTGAGACCCGACAGGAAGCAGGCTTCAAAGCCCAATTGCGACGTGACGTAGTGGTCGGGGTGGCGCGCCTCCCAGTAGGGCAGGATCACCACCTTGGGTTTCAGCCGCCGGATCACGCCCATCAGCGTCATGCGCAGCGCGATGTTGTTTTCCAGGCGCGCGTCGGGCATGCGCAGGTTTTCGCGAAAGACACACCGCAGCAGCGCGGCGGCCTTGTGCGATTCTTCGACGCGCAGATCCGGCGTGCCGCGCGTGCCCATGTCGCCCGCCGTCAGGTCGAGCGCTCCTGTCAGGTACCCGGCCTCAGCCATTTTCAGCAGAGTTCCGCCGCAGGTCTGTTCGATGTCGTCAGGATGCGCGGCGATCGCCAGGACGTCGAGTGCGGGCGCATTGGAAAGGTCGATGTTGGGTGGGTAGAACATGGGCCAAAGGGGGACGAAGTTACCAGCGCAGATCGCGCCGCATTGCAAACCGGTCGCGGGTTCCCATCAGGAATACCAGCAGCATTCCGGCAAAAAAGCCGCCAATGTGGGCGAAATAGGCCACGCCACCGCGCTGCGTCAAAACGTCGGCGATGGAGCCGACCCCGCTGAAGAACTGCAGACCGATGAAGTAGGCCAGCAGGACCCACGCCGGAAGCTCAAAGCTGAACAGGATGAAAAACCAGCCGACGGTGAGAATGCGCGAGTGCGGGAATTTCACCAGATAGGCGCCCATGACGCCAAAAATCGCGCCGCTCGCCGATCTGCGGGATGCGGCTATCGGGGTTTACCGCGTACTGCGCCATCGCCGCCGCGACGCCGCAGAGCAGGTAGAACAGCAGGAATTTCCAATGCCCCAGGATGTCCTCGACGTTGTCGCCGAAGATCCACAGAAAGACCATGTTCGAGATCAGATGCATCCATCCGCTGTGCAAAAAGAGGGATGAGAGGATGGAGAGCAACGTGAAATGATCCGGTATGAAGCCGAAGGCGAAGATGAAGTCGTTGGCGGAGAATGGGTCGAGCGTCCACTGGAACAGGAACACGAACACATTCAGGGCGATCAGGCTGATCGTGACGATCGGCGGCGTCATGCTCCGTTGCGAATCGTGAAGGGGAACCAGCATCGCCTCAGCTCAGTTCTCAGTTCCGGTAACGCGCAAATTCGGGCTGGACCCGGCGTTCGCCGCGCACCATCAAGGCTCGCGCCTGCGCCTCGTCTGCAATTCCGCCTCTCGCTCCCATGGCCATGCAGTTGAGCGCCGCCATGGAGTTGGAAAACTCCAGCGACTCGTCGAGCGAAAATCCTCGCACCACAGAGTAACAGAACGCCCCATGGAAGATGTCGCCCGCGCCCGTGGTGTCCAGGCAGGAGACGACGAAGCCGGGAGAATAGTGAAACCGGCCGTCCATCAGCGCCAGCGATCCGTGTGCGCCGAGAGTCATCGCCGCGCAGCGCATGCCGTATTCCTTTTGGAGCTGGTCCAGGGCCTTGAGCGGGTCGGCCTCGCCGGTGTAGCGCGCGGGGAACTCACTGCTCGTAATCAGGTAGTCCACATTGGGCAGGACGTCTTCGAAGCCCTTGTAGATGGTATCGACGTCCACGGTTACGGGGATGCTGTGGCGATGAGCGATCCGCGCCGCCTCTGCTACAAGCGTCGTATCGTGGCCGTCGATATGCAGCAGTCCGGCGCACGAGATCATCGCGTCGGAGAGTTCCGAAGGCTCCATTTTCAGGCAATCCGACCTGCTCCAGAAGACGGTGCGCTCGCCGGTGCGCTGGTCGATCAGGATGTAGGCCGACTGGTTGGGACAATTCTCGCGGAGCTGAACGTGGTCCAGGTTGATGCCCGTGCCTTGCAGGCTCTCCCATTGGATTCGTCCCCGCTCGTCGTCGCCGATCGCTCCGATGTACTTGGTGCGAAGCCCCAGTTTGGCGCAGCAGACCATGGCGCTCGCCACCTGGCCGCCAGGACTGGTGATCTCCGCCGTGAAGGGGACTTTACCGCCATAAGACGGGAAATGAGGGATTAGGATCATCGTGTCGGTTGCGTTCAAACCGACTCCGACGACATCAAACTCAGCCAACGGGGCAGCCTCCTGAAATTACTCATCTCCAGGATGGCACGCGGCGTGGGCGCCGTGCTCAGTAGCGCCCGTCGCGGAGGCGAAATCTCAATTCCGGCGTCATAAACATACGCTTCTTGTGGGCGTTCGCACGGAGGCCGATTCGGGGCGCTCCAGCAGACGCCTGGGGCCGTCTGTGGCCGACTCGCACGGACGGCATGGCAACCCAAGTTGCTAGTTTTTTCAATTAGTCTTTTAGAATCAAACAGCTATCAAAGGGAAATGGAACCTCAGGTTGCCATTTAGCCCGGCTTGCGCCAATTGGGACCACCGCTATGGAGTTGCGTCGCGCGCCTACCGCTGTGGCATTTCGTACACGTAGATCGTGTATGGGTGGTTGTGCAATTCCACCTTTTCAACCTTGGCGGGCTTCCAGCCCCGAACCTTGAATTCCAGCGAGACGACTCGCGATCCCGGCTTTAACTCACGTTCGAGTTTGGGCCGCAGCGTGTCGTTGGCCTCGGTCATCAGGTACAAAGAGACGACGCTGGCCGGGCTGACATCCACGGCCATCATGTCGCCCGTGATGATCTTGACCTGGTCCTGCAACCCCATGCTCTCGGCCTGCTGCCGGGCGCGTTTGGCCAGAGCCTCGGAGATCTCTATGCCGACCGCCTTCGCTCCAAATCCCTTGGCCGCGGCCATTACGATCCGGCCGTCGCCGCAGCCGAGGTCGTAGAGCGTGTCCCCGCCACGCAGACCCGCCGCTTCGAGCATCTTGTCCACAACGGAAATGGGCGAGGAAACGTATGGCGCCAGTTTGCGCGGCTCACCGGCGGAACGGGGCGGTTGAATCCACCAGCCCTGCGCCGAGACGCACAACAGCATCATTCCCCAAACAAGCCCGGCCACACCCCTGTAGCTTCTGCTCATGACCCTTTTCCCACCCCGGCGGATGCCGTTTCCCGGCGCTCTGCCTTGAATTTTACTACCCTGCCCACTAGCTCCGTGATCGCGAACCAGAGGTCGCGGGGCTTCGAGATCGTGAACTCCTGACCCTTGAAATACTTCACAGCACCGCTGAGCGCGTCGCGCCATGGAGTCGCCTGAGGAGTCAGGTTATAGTTCAGATAAAAGACCGGTAGGTCCGTACCGGGAGACGCTTTGAGCTTTTCGGCCGAGATGGACTCCTCCATCAACGTCTTCGGACCCGTGATAACGTATGCGTCCGGCTTGTCCGGCGCGCCGATTTCGTTTACCAGCAAGTCGCCGAGAAAATCGCTGTTCGAGTTCTTCTGACCCAGGCGCGCAATATCCACCCGCCCCAGGTGCAGATTGCGAAGCGCTTCCCCGATGGCCGGAAAATCGATCTCGCTCAGTCCCTCCTGCCGGTAAAGCACCTTTTGTTCCTGCACGTTAAAGGCGACAACAGAGAAACGGCCGATCCGGGGGTCGCGCTGCATGCAGCGCAGAACCGAAACCAAAGCGTCGGTATCGCTCTCCTGCAGCGTGGCGGACTGCGCGTTCTGCGGAGCGAAATTGATGAGCACTTTCATGTTCAGCCCGCTCCCGCCTTCGGTCCTGCGAAGGAACGGCTCCGGTTCGAACAGTTCGCGGTCGGTCGGGGCGATCTCACCCTTTTCGAGGGTCACCACAACTCCCTTGTCCTTGGACGAAAGAGCAGCTTCCGACTCCCAGAACGAGGAGCAGACGCGATCGGCGCGATCTCTCATCAACCAATCCACCTGGTATTTTCCTTCTCCCAGATCGAAGCTGCCCTGAAGGAATACATCGCCCCGGGCATCCTCTTCTATGGTTGGGACGTTGATACGCTGCACGAAGTAAACAGGAAAATCGGGTTTGGAGGCTTCCGAGACGCGAAAAACCACGATTAGCTGGTTTTGAAGACCCGCAATCTCTTTGAGCGGAACCGAAATGTCATATCCGGCGTGGAATCGCAGGTCGAAACCAAATGCAGGTTTCTGCGGAGTGACGGTGCAAGGAAGGTCTTTGCGAGGCTCGCGCGCTTCGAATATGGCCAAATCCGTCCCCAGGAGGTTCGGCGCGCCACCCGGCCCAGTCAACAGCGCCTGCGCGCGGCAGCCTCCGACGCTCGCGAAGATGCACAGCAAGGCCACGCAAGCTTGCAGGGGCACCCGCGCGACGGGCCTCGTACGGGCTCTTGGGGGGGCTTGGCTCGACATCGCTGTTCTCTTCGATCTCTCAGACGCGCAGTCCATCCGCCTCTCCATTCCAGGGAACAGCGCGGTCCCGACTCGACTAGTGAGTCTATGATGCGCCGCAAACCTCTCAGGTTCAAGGGGCGTATGGGGCTATCTGAGCCATACCCGCACTTTGTGTTACGCTTCCGAGATATGGCAGGCCGTAGCGTCAATAAAGTCATTCTCGTTGGTCACCTCGGCCGCGACGCCGAGACCCGGTATACTCCCGCGGGCGTCGCGGTTTCTCAGTTCACCCTGGCGACGAACCGCCGCTGGAAGGACAGCCAGTCCGGCGAGTGGAAAGATGAAACCGACTGGCACCGGATCGTCCTGTGGCGGAACGAGAATCTGGTTCAGTATCTGACCAAGGGCAAGCAGGTCTACATCGAAGGCAGCCTGCGTACCCGCAGTTGGGACGACAAGGATGGCCAGAAGCGCTCTACTACGGAAGTAGTGGTGGACGACATCATCCTCTTGAGCGGTCAAGGTGGCGGTGGCGCCCGGGCTGAAGGCGGGTATCCCGAAGAGTCCCAGGAGAGCCGCCCGCGCGGTCCCGTTTCCGCACCCCGGCCTCAGGCGCAGCGTCCGCCTGCCGCGCCGCCGTCAGCGCCCGCGAGCGCTCCGGCCGCCGACGATTTCGGTCCGGGCATCACCGACGACGACGTGCCGTTCTGAGTGTGGCAGTCAAAAGTCCAGCGAGCGCTAGCCTGCTGGCGGGCACCCATTGCCGCGTGAGCGGTGACCCGATGGGCCATGCGGTTGTGGCTCAGGCATGCGTGAATTATAGTCAGAACTCCACATACCACCGCTCCCTGACGGTCGAGGCTCCGTTTCAAGGCGGCTCGGTTCGCCCTCAGCCGAGCATGTCCAGAGCATCGGACAGTTCGCTTTCGGCGTGCTTGTCTCCGACCCGCCGCGCGGCTTCCAGACCGCGCGTATAGTAAGTGCGCGCCGCATCCGTGTTGCCCAGGCTTTCCGAGGTGCGTCCCGCCTGGAAGTAGCCGGCGACGTAGTCCGGGTCCAGCCGCACGAGTTCGTCGAATTCCCGCACGGCGCCCGCCGGATCGCCGGTACCTATCAACTCCATGCAGAGCATAAAGCGGAAACGGCTGTTTTCCGGGCTCTGGTCCACCAGGGCCCGAAGCGATTCGAGGCGTGACATATCCACAAGGTTAACCGGTAAGTTTCCATTCGGCGAGTCTGGCAATGCTACTCTCTCAACTATGGATGGACGTCCCGTTCACGATTCGTTAAGTGAAATCGCCGAGTTCGCCTTGCCGATTTACGCGAACCCGCTCGGCAACGTGCTCGGCGGACGCATCATGCATCTGGTCGATCTGGCTGCCGCGACGGCGGCGATTCGCCACTCCCGGAGTGCGGTGGTGACGGCTTCCGTGGACTCCATGAGCTTCCTGCACCCGATCAAGATCGGGCAGCTTATCACGCTCAAAGCCTCGGTGAATCGCGTCTTCCGCACGTCCATGGAAGTCGGGGTCAAAGTGCTTGTGGAAGATCTGCACCGGGGCATCGTCTATCACACGAACTCGTCGTACGTCACTTTTGTCGCGTTGGATGAAGAGGGGAAACCGCATCCGGTTCCTCCCGTGATTCCAGAGACGGAAACCGAGAAGCGGCGCTGGCGGGAGGCCGATGCGCGGCGGGCTCAGCGGCTCGCGCTGAAGCGCAAGGCGCTCGAGCACGAAGCAGAAATCGGGTAAGCTGTTTCGCTTACGCCTTGTACATATACTTGATGAACGACTTGTAAATCAGCAGGTTCGGATCGCCATCGCGATTCACCTTGAGGCAGGTCTTGTCGTACCACTCGATGATGCCGTGCAACGTTTCGCCGTCCTGCAGCACGATCACCATGGGCGTTTTCGACTGCATCTGCTTGACGTAATAAAAGTTTTCGGCGTTGGTTGTATCGGGCGGTGTTTGCTTCTTAATGACAGCGCGGTTGGCCGGGACTCCCTTGTCCTTGGAATCGGACAATGGCGGGCGGATGAGGCGGCGGTTCGGGGACTCCACTTGCTTTTCCTTCCAAATCGGGTGATATGCGGGCCAACCGAAGCGTCGAGGCTGGGGACGCTTCTTTTATGCCCCTATTCTATGCACACCGGCCGCGAACGGGCAACTCTTGGGGGCGTCAGGGCGCGATGGCTTTGGGACTCTCATCGGTCTCGATGAGCGGTGCGTTCCCGCTATCCAATGAGAAGCGCGGCGCGGGCGAGCCAAACATCGGCGGTATGCCCAAAGCGCGGGTCTTGCGGTTGATAATGGAGTGAAGCACTGTCAGAAGATCATGCCGATTGGCTTCCGGATAACCCCGGCGCCGGGTCTGCCCGGGGCGGGTGCAAGGCGGACCAGCCGGCGAAGTTTCTCGGCCGCGCCATCAGGTTTTGCCTCACCATGGTGAAACAAGCTGATGGTATGATTCACGTCACGGGAGTAGCCCTGCTTCATGCAACTTCGAGTTCTCTCATTCGTGCTTGCCGGCGGGAAAGGAACCCGCCTGTATCCTCTGACGAAGGAACGCGCCAAGCCGGCGGTCCCGTTCGGCGGCCAGTACCGGATCGTGGACTTCGTGCTTTCGAATCTCGTGAATTCGGGCATACAGTCCATCTATGTGCTGATCCAGTTCAAGAGCCAGTCTCTGCTGCAGCACCTGCGCGATGGCTGGGAGTTCTCGGCCGTCATGAAGAGCCAGTACATCATCCCGGTTCCCGCGCAGATGCGCTCGCCGGGAGAGACTTGGTATCGCGGGACGGCCGACGCGATTTTTCAGAACATCAATCTGCTGGAGCAATCCGATCCGCACGTGGTTGCCATTTTCGGCGCCGATCACATCTACCGCATGAACGTGCGGGAGATGATCGAGTTCCACGAGCAGAAGCGCGCGCAGGCGACCATCTCCGCGATTCCCGTGCCGCGCGAGCTCGCCGCGGAATTTGGCGTGATCGAAACCGCGCCCAACGGGCGCATCCTGCGCTTCCATGAGAAGAACCCCGACGCGCCTGCCATGCCGGGCAATCCGAACATGGTTCTGGCCTCGATGGGCAACTACATCTTCTCTACTGGGCCGCTGCTGAAGTTCCTCTACGAAGACGCCAGGATCGAAGATTCGTCCCACGATTTCGGGCGCGACATCCTGCCCAAGTGGGTGGAGAGCGGCGAGGTCTTCGCCTACGACTTTGGTACGAACCGCATCCCCGGCGATCCGATCGACGCCCCTGTCTACTGGCGCGACGTCGGGACCATCGATGCCTATTACGACGCGAATATGGACTTGCGGGCCGTTGCGCCGGTGCTCAATTTGTACAACCGGCAGTGGCCGACTCGCACGGCCGGTTACGACGATCCGCCGGCCAAGTTCACCTTCGATGAGGAAGGACGCCGCGGGACCGCGATCGACTCCATCGTGAGTTCCGGCTCGATCCTCTCGGGCGGCTCGGTGCGTAATTCGGTACTCGGCCGCAATGTGCGGGTTCATGCGGGCAGCCTGATCGAAGACTCGATCGTTTTCGACAACTGCAACATCGCCCGCCGCTGCAAAGTCCGCCGGGCGATCCTCGACAAGAACGTTGTCCTGCCCGAAGACACGGTGATCGGCTACGATCTGGCGAGCGACAGGAAGCGCTATCACGTGACCGACAGCGGCATCGTCATGGTTGAGGGCCGGCGGTCCCGCGTGCCGGTCAGCTCGATCGAGATCTAACCGTGGTGGGGCGGACCCCCAGGTCCGCGGCCGACGCCCACGTCGGCCCGACTTCGAGTGCCTTACTGGATTCGGCGGAGAGCCGGACCTGGGGATCTGGCGCGGACGTGGGCGTCCGCCCCACCACGGACCGCGAAGTTGGCGTCTAGATTGCACATTGAAACCGCATGCGTATCTCATGCGGTATTCATGGCTCATGCATTTGTCTTGTTCTCCTGGCGGGGCAAGCGTGTTTAGGGCAGTCCGTGTCGATTGGCGTGAAGGCGGGCGGCCGGCTCACGGATGACATGTCTTCCCCCGGCGCCGCGACATCCGAGTCGAAACGATACATCGTTGGTCCGACGCTGGAGTTCGGCTTACCGCTCGGCTTGAGCGTGGAAGTCGATGCGCTGTACCAGAGGCAGGGCTATCAAGCGTCGTTTTCGAATTTTGCAGGAAGTTCCACTGACTGGGTGCGCGCCAACGCCTGGGAAGTGCCGGTACTCGCCAGGTACAAGCTGCCAATTCCCATCCTCAAGCCGTACGTCGAAGCTGGAGTTGCTCCGCGTCTGATGAGCGGGGCGTCGGACAGCTCGATTTACTCCAGCATGGACATACCGACAGGAGTCATAACATACGGGCACTCGCACGGGGCCGCCAACTGGCCTGACAGTGTCGGCACCGTGATGGGCGCCGGAGTGCAGTTCGGTTTCGGTTCTCTACGGCTGGCTCCGGAGGTTCGCTACACGCGCTGGAACAGTACGCCGATCAACGAAAACGGCTCATATGGCTATGAGTTTCATTCGGCGCAGAACCAGGTGGATCTGCTGCTGGGCGTTTCCTGGAAGGTCCGCTAGGGGCGGCGCTGAGGATCCTGGCGATACCGCCGCGCTCCAGCCTGCCTGGTTCAATCCCACCGCCTCTGACGAGGGCGGCGCTTTTGTGGGGCGGCTCTCCAGAGCCGCGTGGGGCCTCCAGGCCCCACAAGTTTGGGGCTTTCCGGAGCGGGCTCTGGAGAGCCCGCGCGGTCCTGGAGGACCGCCCCACAACGGGCGCGATTTATCGAGGGGCGGCTGTGATATCGTCGGGGCGTAATGCGCTCTGTACTCGTAGCCTTTATCCTGGCTGCCGCGTCATTCGCCGCGCCCCCCGCCACTCAACCGCGTAAGCCCGTCACGCCCGCTGAAGACACGTTCAGTTGGGTGCGCGAGAAGTTCGCCCAACCGCCCTCCGCGTACTCCACCATGCCGTTTCTGGTGTGGAACGGCGAGGTGACGGAGCAGGAGATCGACCGCCACCTGAAGGCGTTTCAGTCGCAGGGCATCCACGGCTTCTTCATCCATCCGCGTTACGGGCTCATCACCGACTACCTGTCGCAGCGCTGGTTCGACCTGATCGGCTACACCGTGAAGCGCGCCCGCGAGTTGGGCATGGAGGCCTGGCTGTACGACGAGAATTCGTTCCCCAGCGGCTTTGCCGGCGGCCATGTCAACGAAGAGATGCCGGAGTCCTGGAATCAGGGGCAGGGCCTGCGGCAAGTGAAGCAGACTCATCTGCAGCCCGACACCGCCAAGCGCTACGCCGCCATCCTGCGCCGCAACGGAAGCGTCTGGGAAGACGTCACCGCGCGCGCGGCCGATTGGACCGGCAAGGACGGCGAGTTTACGCTCTACGAGATCACCTATTACCCGCGCACTGCCTGGTATGCAGGATGGTCCTACGTGGACCTCATCAAGCCTGGCGTCACGCAGAAGTTCCTCGACGTGACCATGCCGGGCTACGAACAGGCGATCGGCTACACGTTCGGAAAGACCGTGCCCGGCATCTTCAGCGACGAGCCGAACATCGAGCCGCCATCGCGCGAATCAATGCGCTGGACCCCCGATCTCTTCGAGCAGTTCAAGCAGCGCTGGGGCTATGATCTGGCGCCTGCGCTGCCTTCGCTGTTTGCGGAAACGGGCGATTGGAAAAAGGTGCGGCACGACTACCAGAGCACCTTGCTCGACCTCTTCGTCGAACGCTGGAGCAAGCCGTATTTCGAATACACCGAGAAGCACAACCTGAAATGGACCGGCCACGTCTGGGAACACGCCTGGCCCGATCCGTCCAACGGCCCTGACAACATGGCCATGTACGCCTGGCAGCAGCAGCCGGCGATCGACATGCTCTTCAACCAGTACGCCGAGGGCGTGAACGCGCAGTTCGGCAACGTGCGCTCCGGGCGCGAACTCGCCTCGGTAGCATCGCAAATGGGCCGCCGCCGGACGCTGAGCGAGACCTATGGCGGCGCGGGTTGGGAACTGCGCTTCGAAGACATGAAGCGGCTCGGCGATTGGGAGTACGCCATGGGCATCAACTTCATGAACCAGCACCTGAGCTATTCGACGCTGGTGGGCGGCCGCAAATACGACTTCCCGCAATCGTTTGGCGAACATGATCCGTGGTGGAGCCAGTATCATGCGCTGGCCGACTACTTCGCGCGCCTCTCGCTCGCCCTGTCGGCAGGCGAGACGCGCAACGACACGCTGGTTATCGAGCCGACGACTTCGGCGTGGATGTACGCCGCGCGGCCGGCGTCGAGTCCGCACATGCAGGAGATCGGTGAGAGCTTCCAGGGTTTTCTGAATCAACTGGAGGCGCAGCAGTTCGAGTACGACCTGGGTTCCGAGCAGATAGTTCGCGAATTCGGGTCGAACGACGGCGCACGGCTCGCCATCAAACAGCGCGCCTATTCGAAGGTGGTCCTGCCGCCCGGCACGGAGAGTCTGGACAAAACGACCGTGGCGCTGATTGAGAAGTTCCTCGCCGCCGGCGGCACGGTGATTTCGTTCGTCGATCCGCCGAAGCTGATTGGCGGAGCGTCCTCGGAGGTCGTGCCCGCGCTCGCGGCCAGGTATGCCGCGCGTTGGAAGAGGCTGAGCCGGCCCGAAGAGCTGAGAGCGGCTGGAGTGGCGTCGCTGGCGCTCGATGCACAGCCGGGCGGCAAGCTGTTCCACTTGCGCCGCAAGCTCGACGGCGGGGATCTGTTCTTCCTGGTCAACTCAAGTCTTGACGCCAACGCGACAGGCGCGTTCAGCGCGTCCGGCCGCTTCGTGCAGAAGCTCGACGCCGCGACCGGTGAGTTCGAACCCTACTCGTGGCGCGCCGCCGCGGCGAAAGAAACGGCGCCGAAAGTGAGCATCCCCTTTGACCTGCCTCCAGCCGGCAGCCTGCTGCTTTACGTCTCGCAGAAAGGCGTGGCGACGAACCAGGCCGTACCATCCTCGCCAAAGCGCCTCGCGGAAACTCCGGTTGCGCCCGCCGGCCCGCTCACCGTACGCGCTCTCTCCCCGAACATCCTGAAGATTGATTACCTCGACCTGAAGCTGGCTGGGCAGGAAAAGAAGGGCGTGTACTTCTTCACGGCGCAGGAGGAGATCTTCAAGCACTATGGCTTCGCAGGCAACCCGTGGCTGTCTACGACTCAGTTCAAGACTGAAATTCTCGATAAGGATCACTTCCCCGAGGACTCGGGCTTTGAGGCGGCGTTCCATTTCAACATTACGCCGGGCGTGCCTTCGAGCGGAATGCAGGCGGTGGTCGAACGGCCCTGGCTGTGGAAGGTCCTGGTCAACGGAGTCGAGGTCAAGGCAACCGAAGACGCCACCTGGATCGACCCGGACTTTGGCCGCTACGACATCGCCGCGCAGGCGCATGCGGGACAGAACGTCTTGACGCTCATCGCGCAGCCGTTCACCGTGCATCATGAGTTGGAACCGGTCTACATCCTCGGCAACTTCGGCGTGAAGGCTGAGCCGGCGGGCTGGAGCATCGTGCCGGCCGCGGCTTTGACGACAGGCCCATGGAAGGCGCAGGGCCTGCCATTCTTCAGCGACAAGGTGGAGTATTCACGCCACTACACTTTGAAGCCGGGCCAGCCGGCCAGCGTGCGGCTCGGCAAATGGTGGGGTACAACCGCCGAGGTGCGAGTGAACGGAAAGAGCGCCGGCGCGCTGGTGAGCCGGCCGTGGGAAGTGAACATCGCGCCGCTGGTGAAGGACGGGGACAACGAAATCGACGTGGTCGTTTACGGCAGCCTGAAGAACGTGTTTGGTCCGCACCTCGGCAAAATGAATCGCGGCCTGGTGACGCCCTGGAGCCACCGCTATCCGCCCACGCCTCTCGCACAGCCGGCAGGCGCGGACTACGACCTCGACGGCTACGGGCTGATGGAGGATTTCAGCGTCTTCGTCCGCCGATAAGCGGGGGGACGGCGCTCCATAGCCGCATGAAAGCAGTGCCCTCAGATCAGACGAACGGATTATCGTCCGTGCTGGGGCCATAGATGGATGGCGCCGGGACATCCCGCACGGCTGACCGGGCAGCAAGTAAGAGGGCTCCGCGCTTCGAGCGGATTTCAGTGACTCCTGCCGGCGTGCATCAACAGCCGCACTTCGTCCGGGGTGAGCGGGCGCCACTGGCCGATTTGGAGCGGGCCGATGCGCAGCGCTCCGATGGAGACGCGCACCAGCTTGAGCACAGTTGCGCCCAGCGCCTCGACCATGCGGCGGACCTGGCGGTTGCGCCCCTCGGTAATCGTGATTTCGAGGAATGTGTACTTCTCGGAATCGCGCACGCGCCGCACCTGCGCGGGCCGCGTGGGCCCGTCTTTCAACTCGATGCCGTCGCGGAGTTGCCGCAGTTGTTCATCGCTGAGCAGCAGCGACGATTTCACCAGATACGTCTTCGCGACGTGATGCTCCGGGCTGGTGATATGCTCCGCAAACTCGCTGTCGTTGGTCACCAATAACAGCCCCGAGGTGTCCAGGTCGAGACGGCCGACGGGGAACACCCACTGGTCGATCGCCTTGAGCAGGTCGTAGATCGTCTTACGGCCGTCGGGGTCGGTGTAGCTCGTGAGGTAGCCCTTGGGCTTGTTGAGCACCAGGTAGGTCTTTTGCCCGGCGCGGACGGGCTTACCGTCGAGCGCGATGCGGTCGCGGTCCAGATCGACCCATTGCTCGGGATCGCGGATGGTCTGCCCGTTGACCTGCAGGCGTCCCTGCTCGATCCACTCGCGGGACTCGGTGCGCGAGCAAACGCCCAGTTTCGACAGGGCGCGGTCGAGCGTTTTGGTGCGGCGCTCCTGATTGGCCGGCGGCGTCTGCTCCGTCGCGGCTCTGCCCGCCGGTGCGCGCTCGGCCCTGAACGGCTTCGCTTGTCCGCTTGGGGTCTTGTCCCGCTTCGGCGATGCCGTGCCCTGAGCCGGCCTGGGCATTCCCTTGGCGGCTTTCGCGGGCGGGCGTTCGGTTCTCCAGCGTTTTTTCAAAGGCGTAAATTGAATTGTCGTCTTCGTGGCTAGGCGTTGACAATGGTCTCGGTCGCCGCGTCCCAGCGGACCTTGGCGTTGCGTTTGTAGGCTTCCACCGAAAGGAAGATCGTCGCCGCCTCTTCGAAGGCCCGGTCGACGCTGCAGCGGGGTGTGGCGCGGCTGCGCACGCAGTCGATAAAGTCCTGCCAGTGCGAGGACACCTGCAGTTCGTCGCGCTTCATCGAATAGTCGGGAACCGGCGGCAGATCCTGCGGCTCGTAGCCTAGCGCGATGAGCTCCTTGGCGTGCTTTGCTGCACGATCTTTGAAATCGGGCTTCCATTCGGCTTCGTACGTGCGGCAGAAGCGCGGCGAGACTTCGAGCGTCTTGTCGCGGCCCATGAACTGTTCCACCTCGCCGTAATGGCGGTTGTGGAAGGTGCATTCGAACGACACCGAGAGTTCTTTCTTCGGGTAGTCCATCAGCACGTTCCACTGGTCGGGCACGTCGCGGCCGTCTTTCCAGAAATAGTTGCCGCCCTGCGTGACGGTCGTCTCCGGGATGCCCAGGCCCGCAACCATGTTGGCCGAATCCCACAAGTGGCTCAGCAGGTCGCCTGCAATGCCGGTGCCGTATTCGAACCATTTGCGCCACAGGAAAAATCGTTCGGCATCGAACGGGCGCTGGGTGGCGTTGGCCGTGAAGCGCGCCCAGTCGATCGTTTCGGGCGAGGCGTCCTTCGGCATCACCGGGTTCTCGTAGGTCTGGAAGAATTGCCACTCGGGAAAGGCGCCCGTGCGGTCGATATAAAGCCGGATCGCGGCCACTTTCCCCAGTTCGCCGGAGCGGAAGATTTCACGCGCTTTGAAAAACTGGGCCATGCTGTTGTAGTTGTGGCCGAGCTGCATCACGGTCTTGTTTTCTTTGAGTGCAGCCCGCATGCGCTTGGCGTCTTCGAGCTTCGTGCACCAGCCCTTCTCGACGTAGACGTCCTTCTTCGACTCGGCTGCGCGGATGGTCATGGGCGCGTGCCAGAAATCGGGCGTGGCGATGACCACCGCGTCGATGTCGGGATCGGCCATCACCTTCTCCCATTCCTTGCCGGTCTTCACGCGATCGTTTTTCGCGGCTTCGCGGGCCCGCTTGAGATTGCCGTCGTACAGGTCGCAGATGGAGCGGATCTCGACGCCCTGTATCTTTTGAAACTCCTGGAACAGGTAATAGCCACGAGTGCCGACGCCAATCACGGCGAGGCCAATCGTGTCGTTCGGTCCCTTCTGGGCGAGCACGGCGGGCGCGGCGGCGAACGCGGCTGCGCCTTTCAGGAAGTCACGGCGATCCATGTCAAATCTCCTTGCGGTCCCGGCCGGGGAAGCCTTGGGAAGCCGGATTCATTCTATCGCCAGACCTGGTGCGCAGGGTATCCGCGATTGGCTCTACCAGACGTGGGAAGCGATTACCTGGGGAGCCGCAGTCTCGCCGGAGATGACGCGTGTGTGCAGTACGAGCTGGACGTTCTTCTTGGGCCAATCCGCGGGCAAGCCGCGTACCGCTTCCTGCAGGCGGGACGGAGAACTGACGAGGTCAGCGGCCGCCTCCGTTCCATATTGAGTGATCCCCGCCAATAGAATCAGCGGAGTGCCCGTATCGGGGTGGAAGATCCGGCAAACGATAGCGAAGTCTTCCTCGGTGTGCCGGTCGGCCGACCTTGGCGGGAGGGCCCATTTCGTGGGTTTGCCGTAGTCGGTGATTTGAGGCGCCTGCGGGCTGAGGTCAAATCCAAACCGAAACGTATTCGTCAAGGTGGACCAGCGTGTCCATGAATAGCCGAGCAAAACAGACGGTGAGGTGCGCAGATCGCGAAAAGAGAGGTCGCGACCTAACTTGACGCGATAGTCCTTTCCCATCCCGGTGATCACGCGGGTTAGCGTCGCGGTCGCCAGCATGTCTCCGCCGCCCACAAACTGTTCGCTGAGAAGATCGAAATCCTGCACGTGGGTTGGCCGCGGTGCGCCCGCCGCCTCCAGACGAGGGTTCAACCCATAAACGGGTGTATAGGACACGCACAGGAGGATTGGATTGCTGGAGCTGAGTTCGGGCCCCCAGAAGCTGCGAAGTATCGGGTCGGCGGACGGAGTGGCCCTGGTGGCCAGAACGTAAGCGCCGATGGAGAGTCCCGATACGGCGCACGCCGCCAACAGGAGCCACGGCCAGCGGCTGAAATGATTGGCCGGCGGAGCAACGGCGGCAATGGCCGCTTGCGGCGCGTGATGGAATTCGGGGAGATAGCCGCCCGCTGGTAAGTGGATGCGGATCTGGCTGGCCGCGCCGGTACCCGAGTAATACGTCTGCAGGCGCTTTCGCACTTCGCCCGCCTTCACACGCACGGTCGAATCGTTGCCCGGATCGTAGGAAGTTGCCCGGCCGAAGACCTCCACGCCGATGGTGCGTTCTTTCAGCGCTTGTCCATTACCGGCGAGTGTGGTCTCGACGACGAAACGCAGGAACTCCTGGCATCGCCGACTGGCTCGAAACTCCGGGCTTTCGAGGATGCGTGCCAAAGCCTCCCGGATCATGTCAGGGGTAATCTCCCCAGCCTGCGGAGCAGCAGGATCCCGCGGATTGTCGGGTTCGTGCATGGGGCTATCCTCTTGCGGCGGCACTTGAAGCACTCGCTCCAACAATCGATTGTAGCATGATTCAAGAAATCGCAAGTCCCCTGGAAACAATCTGTTAGAGCGAGGTTTCGCGGATGTTGCACTACATTCTGTCTCGCGCCGGGCGACGAATTGGCGCGCGCAGGCCGCAACCGCGTGCAAGCTAAGGGGGATTTGCGTTAGGGAACCAAGAATGTGGCTGCCATGGGGTCGCAGACGACACCCGCGTATGAGTCGAACTTGACGCCAGGCGGGGCTTGGCCAATCGCCGGGGAAGGGCGCTTTTCGTCGGGCCGCTTAATCCACTAGATTGTGAGGACGTGAAGGCAACCGGTTGTTCCGGCGTGCCTTAGCGGTCCTTGCAGGGATTCACGCCTGCCGGCATCCCTACTATCTAATAGTGTGCGCCAGGCTTTCCCGCACGCTGGGGGCGGGAACCGGGACCGGGTCGTAGCCATCGCCAACCATTCAAGATGTAGCCGCAATGGTCACGCCCGTTCAGCTCGGAGAGGCGAAAAAAAGAGCGATACTCTGCGCTTCTTAGATCCCGTATTTCATGGAAAAACGGTGTCAAAGCAAGGGCATTTCCAAAACGTACCGTGCGCACTCCCGGAATCGCACACGGCGGCCTCATTTTCATGCGACCGGGGCTGCAAGCCGAGGCGGCAAGTCCCTGGGCGATGCTGCGCTCGCCGCATTTCGGACGTTGCGGCTGCCCATATCCCGGGTGGCGGCATCGCAGTGGCCGCATAAACGTGCCGCGCGCCAGACTCGACTAAATCGAAAGTTGCATGAATTTACAATAATCTAGCAGCCGTTTAACGACTGTAGCGCTACAGCTCAGCATCGGTTTCGTACTGGACATCGCGGAGCGTGCGGAGCATTCTCTTACCAACGGGTCTTTCCGGGGTAATTGTTTGGCCAGGTCCTCCCTCACCTGCCAGCCCCGCACTACCAAACCGTGTTCGCGCCTGCTCTATTCCTGGGCTTGCCCATGGAAGCGGAGATGAATCAGGCTCACCGGTCGCGCAGGCAACCGAAAGGGTGGCAAGTGAAATCGGTATCCAAGCCCACCTTTACCGTCCTGTCCCACCTGGCTGTCCCATTGGGACTGTTTGCCGGCAGCGCAACCGTTCAGGATTACTGGGCGGGTATTCAAAGCATCGTCACCGGTGCGCCATTAGGTTTTGGTAGTTGACGCGACGGCCACTTTGAAATATGTCAATTCGGGAGTCGAGGAAGTACGGAAGAGCCACCCTTCTGTCCGCTACCGATTCGATTCCGCTCAGCCTGGAACCTGCGGCATTGCGCTGGCAGTTACAAGGTTTCCAGAAAAAGTCTCAGGAAGAAGTCACTGCGATAGCGCTCTAGACAGCCACGGTCACATTTGCGCAAAAGACGGTGGCGTGACGCAGGCGCTCAACGTTGGTGAACGGGCCGGCCCGGCCGACCTCGTTAAGGATTGATGGAGAAAGGGACAGTCGATGAGTATCGCGAATAAAACGAAAGACAAGTTCCGAATCTGTTGCGCGCGTACGAGCGGTCTTGCACTCGTACTCACACTTTGTGCCGCATTTCTGCTCCTGCCGGTCGCCGGTTGGGGCCAACAGGTGACCGCGAGCATCACGGGCAAGGTTACCGATCCGTCAGGCGCTGCGATTACTGATGCGAAAGTCGTGGCCACCGACACCGAACGCGGAACACCGTGGCCGACAGTGACCAACGGAGAGGGTGTATTCAGCTTGCCACGCCTGCCCGTCGGCACATACAACGTGAGGGTTGAACACGCGGGCTTCCAGGCGGCGGTTCAGTCCAATATCCTGTTGCAGATCAATCAGGCGTCACGCCTGGACATCACGCTGACGGTCGGCAGTGTCCAGCAGACGGTGGAAGTTACCAGCGCCGCGCCGCTGCTCCAGACGGAATCCACGGAAGTCGGGCTGGTGATCGATTCGCGCACCAACGAAGAATTGCCGCTGGCAACGCGCAACTACGTTCAGTTGACACTGCTGGCTCCCGGGAGCATCCATCCCGACCCGTCCAGCTTCAAGAATGGCGCCACAACTGGCTCCAGCGGGCGTCCGAATGTGAATGGGAACCGCGAGCAGGCGAACAATTTCATGCTCGACGGCCTGGACAACAATCAGGTCTCCGATAACCTGGTCGGCTATGCGCCGGGTGTTGAAGCCATCCAGGAGTTTAACGAGATTACATTGACCGCTCCGGCCGAATTCGGCAACTACATGGGCGCCGTGGTCAACGCCACCACCAAGTCTGGAACGAATCAATTCCACGGCAGTGCGTTCGAGTTTTTCCGCAACGACAAACTGAACGCCAACTCATGGTCCAACAATTTTCTGGGAGGGGAGCGATCCGCGGTTCGCTGGAACAGTTTCGGCGCCACCACCGGCGGCCCCATCAAGAAGGACAAAATGTTCTTCTTCGTCGACTATCAGGGCCAACGGCTGGATACGCCGACCAGCGTCAGTTACACTTCGGTCTACACCGCGGCCGAGCGTACCGGGGATTTCTCCGCCCTGTTGGATCCGGCCCAGAACTCGGGTAGCATCACACAGCTTTACAACCCGTATTCGCTCGGTAGCAACGGGATCCGCGCTCCGTACACAAACAACCTCATCCCCGGCTCGCAGTTGAGCCCCGTGGCGTCGAAGATCGTGAATTCCACGTATTACCCGACGCAGAACCGTCCCGGTTTGGTCAACAACTACGCTTATGGCTCGACCAGCGCCATCAACGGAGACCAGGGCGACCTCAAGTACGACTGGAACATCTCCGATAAAGACCGGTTTTTCGCGCGTTACTCACAGAGCACGCTCAGCCAACCCGGCACCAATCAGAACCCCTTGTCGTACAACAGCTTCCAAAACGCCCCCACGCACACCGGCGTCATGGATTGGACGCACACTTTGAACGCGTCGCTGGTCAACGAAGCGCGGTTCGGAGTCAACTATGTTTTCCTGAATTCCGGCGCCGCGTCCAATGGACTTAGCGGCTTCGCTCAAACGGTCGGCATTCCGGACGTACCGTCCAGTTTTCTGCCGAATATGAGTATCTCAGGCGGCAATGTTGCCGGCTTCGGAACCAACGACGTCTACCAGCTCTTCGCCGACGCCGTGATTCACTACGAAGATACGATGATCTACACCAAGGGCAATCACACGATGCACTTCGGTTTCCAGGGTTTCCGCTACCGTATCGACACGTTCTACTCCGGCAACAACGGCCGCGCCGGTGAGTTCAATTTCAACGGCTACTACACCACCTCTACGCCCGGCAATTCCGCCGGTGGCGCTTATGGCGGCGCAGGCGCGGCCGACTTCCTGATGGGCCTGCCGTATGACATCCAGGGCGGCGTCAACGGCGGCACGTGGGGCCAGCGCTCCAACTCGCTGGCGGCTTTTTTCCAGGACGACTGGCGCGTGACGTCCCACTTGACCCTCAACCTGGGCTTGCGGTGGGAACTCCACACGCCGTGGGACGAAGTCGACAATCGCCAGGCCAACTTCAACCTGCAGACGGGCGCGGAGTACATCTCCGGACAGAGTTGCCCGTATAACGACTGCAATGCGCTTTACAACCAGTACAACGGCATCACCAACTTCCAGCCTCGCGTCGGCATCGCCTGGACTCCGGGCGGCGGCAAGTTGGTCGTTCGCGCGGGGTATTCGCTTTCGAACTATCTCGAAGGCACAGGCACCAATCTGCGCCTGGCCATCAACCCGCCGTTCGCGGTTGAACATGAGAACAACTACACTTCCGGCTACAGCACCACCCTGCCCGGTTCGACCCTCGATCAGGGTTTCACGCCATTTCTCACCAACGCGGGCAATCAGTTCGCGGGCGTGGGCCTGCGCGTCTGGGATCCGAACATCCGGCCAGCCGTTGCGAATCAGTGGAACCTTACGCTCCAGGAGCAGATCACTCCCAGCATGACGGTCACGGCCGCGTACGTGGGTCAGCGCACCACCCATCTGATGGTGCCAATGCCTTACTTCCAGAAGGTATTGAACCCGGACGGAACGGTATCGCCAACCCGGTATCTGGCAGGCAACCCCGACTTGCTGGCAGTCATTGGCAACATCTCGGGCACGGCCACGATCGGCGACCAGTCCTACAACTCCCTCCAACTCACTGCCCAAAAGCGGCTGAGCGCGGGGCTGCAATTCTCGGCGTCTTACACTTATTCCAAGTGTATGACGGACAACATCGGCTACTACGGCCAGGGCGGCCAAACCGCGCAGGTCAACTGGTACTACCAGAATATCTACGACGCGGCCGCCGAATGGGGGCCTTGTGAGTACGATGCCGCAAGCAACTTTGTCGCAAACGCTGTCTACAGCCTGCCCTTTGGCCGCAATCAGAAGTTCGGCAGGGACATGAACAAAGCGGTCGACGCAGTGGTGGGCGGCTGGCATGCCAGCGGCATCCTCAGCCTCCATTCGGGCTTCCCCATGACGATTGGTGGCGGCGACGCTTCAGGTACCGGCAGCCGCGGCGCGCGCGCCGACTGCGTCGCCCCTGCGACGATCTATGGCAAACAGAACTCGCCATTGGGCGGTTATCAATGGTTCGATCCGACCGCGTTTGCCGCCGCATCCGAGGGTACTTTCGGCAGTTGCGGCGTCGGGACCGTCCGCGGTCCGGGGCTCAAGACACTGGACTTCAACATGACGAAGTCATTCGCCATCACGGAGCGCCAGCATGTCGAGCTTAGAGGTGACTTCATTAACCTCTTCAACACTCCGATTCTGAACGCGCCGAACAACTACCTCGGGACCACCCTGGGCCTGTTGCAGAGCGCTCAGGGGCAGCGCAACGTCCAGCTCGGATTGAAGTACACGTTCTGATTCGGACCGATCTGTCAAGCCCTCGGGTTTGACAGTTTGAGGCCGGGGCCGGCTCCCTTCTTTAGCAAGGGGAGCCGGCCTTTTTTCTTGGGCGGCAGGGTGGATGAAGCAGGACAGGACCTGATTAGACGTCCGCAGGCACTGGCGCGTGAGTAAACTCTTGGGTCTTACGGCCTCAATCGGGTTGAGAAGCAGCATCCATGTGCCTTTAACGTGATTCCTTAGGCGTAGCCCTAAAAGTCCCAACCACTTGTATTTGCAATGCGTTGTCGCCGTTTCACGACTGTAGTACAACATCTGAGCATCGGTTTCGTCCTGGACATGTAAACAAGTTGAGAGCATTCTCTTACCAATGGGTCTTCACGGGGTTCGTACGTGGCTAGGTGGTCTCACGCCTATCCACCGCGCACCACCAAGTCGTGTTCGCTTATGTTTTTCTTGGGCCCGCTCCAGGAAATGCGGCGGGTTCACTGGTTGTTCATGCAACCGGAAGGGTGGCACATGAAATCACTATTCAAGACAAGCTGTCTAGCACTGTCCTGTCTGGCAGTCCTTTTGGGACTGTTCGCCGGCAGCGCAAACGCTCAGGATTACCGCGCGAAAATTCAAGGCCTGGTCACGGATGCGACTCAGGCGTCGGTGGTAGACGCGACGGTTACTTTGAAAAATGTCAACACGGGAGTCGAAGAAGTACGGAAGAGCGATTCCTCCGGCCGATACGGATTCGATTTCGTTAATCCTGGAACCTATTCAGTGTCGGTGGAAGCCAAAGGGTTCCAGCGGACTGTTCAGGAAAACATCATCGCGTTAACCCGCGGCGACATCACAGTCAATTTTGCGCTGAAGGTCGGCGACGTGTCCCAGGCGATCAACGTCAGTGAACAGGTCGGTCAGGTCGACTTCAATAGCGCGACCATCACGACCACGGTGACGTCGAACATGGTTGCGGACCTTCCCGTCCTGGCCCGCAACCCCTATACCCTGGCCCTGCTCAACCCCGCTGTCGTCAACGAGTATTGGGACGTCTCCCATCGCAACCCGTTCTACATGTGGTCCTCGGGCGGCCTGGACATCGGCGGTCCCACGGGCGGCAAGAACGACCAGGAACTGGACGGCGTCTCTCTGAATATCTCCGCGCGCGGCTCTTACAACCTGCCGATGGACGCGGTTCAGGAAGTCTCGGTGCAGCAGAATTCGGCCGACGCCGAATACGGATTCAGCGCTGGCGGAACGCTGCTGCTGTCCCAGAAATCGGGAACCAACGAATACCATGGAACGGCTTACTTCTTCGGCCGCAATCCGGCCTTGGACGCCCTCACCAACCGCATCACCCGCGACCCGTCGATCGTCAAGGAGACTATCTACGGCGGCACGATCGGCCATCCCATCATCAAGAACAAGCTGTTCAATTACTTCGGTTTCGAGAAGTGGACTATCACGCAACCATCGAGCAAGGTGGACACCGTGCCAACGGCGGACGAGCGCAACGGCGATTTCTCGCACTCCCTGACCCCTGACGGTACCGGGTTGCGTACAATCTACGATCCGACGACGACGGTCTTTAACCCGTCGACGAACTCCGCAACGCGTACGCCTTTCGCGGGGAACATTATCCCTGGGACGAGCATTAACCCCTCCGGCAAACTGGCGGTCAACGACCTCTGGATGCCGAACAATCCCGGCGACGATGCCTCCGGCACCAACAACTTCCAGAAAGCCTATCCCTGGTGGGAAAAATACTGGAATCTGACCGATCGCGGGGACTACAACATCAACGACAAGTGGCGCATGTATGCCCGCTTCTCGAAGTACCAGACCCGCCTGGACAACCCCAACTGGGGTGGCACGATTGCCGTCCCGTCCGACAACGGTGGCGTCATGGACGCCTTGAATGCGGCCATGGACGTGCTCTGGACCGTCAGCCCCCGCACGACGATCGACTTCCGCTATGGTGCGACCTACGTGGAGGACGACTACGCCTCGCAGTGGGCGCAGGTTCCGACCAGCGAGTGGGCGAAGTTCTTCCCCACTGGGTGGTACAAGAACGTGCTTTCGCCCACGCAGGGCATCTACTACCCCAACTTTAACTTCAATCAGAACGGCAACAACATTACCTATACGGGCGTCGGCGGATGGTGGCTGGTGCACGGGCGCTCGCACAATCCGACTGTGAATGTCTCCCATGTCAAGGGGAAGCACAACATGAAGGCGGGCTGGCAGATGCGCTATTCCTATGACCAGAACAATGCCAACGCCGGACCGGGACACTTCAACTTCGATTCGGTGGATACCGGCAGCTCATGGCTGGGCTATAACCAGTCGGCGTCGGGCAACATGTTTGCCTCCGCCATGCTCGGTGTGATGAACGGCGGCAATGCCAACATCGCGCCGAACCTGGATATGCACCAGCAACAGTGGGGATTCTACTTCCAGGACGACTACAAACTCAGCCGCAACCTCACCCTGAACCTCGGCCTGCGATGGGAATATGAAACGGCGCCGCTCGAGCAGACCCGTAAGCTCGTTCAGGAGTTGGACCTGACCAGCCCGATTCCGGAACTGCAGAGCTTCGTCATGCCTTCGGCCGTGACCAGCCTGGCGTCCGTGAACTACCTGTACAACGGCGCGATGATCTTCACCTCCGATGCGCATCCCAGAATGTACGACGCGCCGCGGAACCTCTACCTGCCTCGAGCGGGTTTTGCCTATCGCATCAACGATAAGACTTCGATCCGCGGCGGCTACGCGCGTTTCACCACCCCGATTCTGGCCCTCCATCCGGAGACCGGCGGTCTGCCGATCAATGGATACTCGCAGGCCACCAGCATCCTGGGTCCGCTGAACGGCATCCCTCGCGCCTACCTCGATAGCCCGTTCCCCCCCACCAATCCCGTGCGGCTGCCCATGGGCAACAGCCTGGGCCGCTACACCGATCTGGGCAACACCATCAATAATCTGTGGCCCCAGACCCTTAAGTCTCCGATGAACGACCGGCTGGGCATCACCCTCCAGCGCCAGGGACCGCAGCACTTCCTGCTGGAAGGTACCTTCTTCACGATGTTGATGCACAACGTACAGGGCAATAGCATGTGGGGCGGGGCCAACGGCTACAATCTCAACCAGGTGGATCCGAGCCTCATCTATTCCCTCAAGGGACAGATCGACCAGACGATCAACAACCCGTTCTACAATCTCCTGCCATCGACGATCATGCCGGGTACGCTTGCTTCTGAGCCGACGGTCACAATCCGGCAGCTCATGCGGCCGTACCCGCAGTACGGCGATATCAATATGAATCTGTGGCCCGGAGGCCAGGATCATTTCTTCTCGTCTCAGTTCAAGGTGGAACGGCCGATGACCGCCGGGCTGAACCTGATTATTGCTTACAGCTACAATCGCGAAACGCTCAGCCAGTATTTCAACGACGTCGACACCTACGCCAACAAGTACACGATGCTCGACCCGGGCCACCCGCGCCACAATCTGCGCATCGGCGGCACCTGGGAACTGCCCTTCGGCCGCGGACGCCAGTTCCTGTCCAACGCGCCGAAGGCGGTGGACTTCATCCTGGGCGGTTGGGCGACCAGCCACTTCTTCACCTTCCGCAGCGGCGACCTGCTGTTCTTCAATCAGGCCGATGTCAGCGGTGACCCGACGAAGAACGTGCCGGCAGGCGACGCTTTCAACCCGGCCGTCTTCTCCACCTCTCCGGCGTACGAAATCCGCACGAACCCGTGGTATTACGAAAGTCTGCGCGGACCGAAGCTTTGGGAACTCGACTCAACCTTGGTGAAGTACTTCCCCATCACGGAGAAGATCAAGTTTGAGTTGCGCATGGAGTTCTACAACCTCTCCAACACGTTCATTCAGAGCGATCCCGACACCGGCATCGGCAGCGGAACGATGGGCCAGAGCACCTGGGTGATGGGCGGCAACTACGGCCGTGAAATCCAGTACACCGGCCGCATCCACTTCTAACCCGTTCGGACATCCAACGAACCAACAAACGGCCCGCCTACCCTTCCGGGATAGGCGGGCTGTTTTTTGTTGCAACTACCGGGTCTAAACCCACCGTCTTTCAGGCGGCCTGCGTAGTCACGGCAACATGTTCCGGCGGGGTTGAGGCTCGGCGTAATTCGCCCGTGACGGCGGCTTCGATGCCGATTGAGTCACCAAGCCCGTCGATCGCTAGCCGGCTCGTATTAACCCGCTGGTTGAGCTTCGGAGGCGTGCTACCGTTTGTAACCGAACTTGCGCAGCAGATCGTGCCGCCACTGAATGTCTTCGTGCTGTTCCACGCCTTTGGGCGACGAACCGTCGATGACGCCCAGGACTCCGCGTCCCAACTCGCTCTCTGCGAGAATCACTTCCACGGGATTCGCCGTCGCGCAGAACAAGCCCACGACTTCGGGCACGTCCTTAATGCGAGCCAGCAGATTGATGGGAAACGCCTGGCGCACCAGGATGAGAAAGGTGTGGCCCGCGCCAACGGCCTGTGCGTTGCGCACCGCGGCGTCCTTCAGTTCTTCGTCATTGCCCTCGACACGAATCAGGCAGGCGCCCGAGGCTTCGCAGAACGCGATGCCAAACCTGGCCTGCGGAACCGTGTTGACGATGGCTTCATAGAGATCTTCGACGGTCTTGATGAAGTGGCTCTGCCCGAAGATCACGTTGGCGTCTTCGGGGATCTCCAGGCGGACTGATTTCAACTCCATAGCGATTCCTATCCTACCGCTTACCCTGCAACCACACCCGGTTCCGCCCGGCTGAGGGCCATGCTCCGCACGGATGCGGCGGGCGAGTGCCGCGCCGCCTGCAGCGATCGCCGTTCCCAGCGCAAGGACGAAATTACAGCTCCTGCCTGGTCGGGGACGCGCGGCGGACTCCGCTTTCTCCCCCGGCTTCTCCTGCGCGCCGCGGTTATTATCGAATGAGGAGCAATGCAGTCCGCCTTCCCAGTGCCGCCCGTCGCTTTGCTGGCTGGCGGGATGGCCTGCGCTCATGCAGGCCACTAGCAGACGCGCCATCCTTCGGAGTTCACCCCAATTTATGTCCTGGCAAGAAACACTCACCGCGCGCCTCGCGCTTTACGGCCACCGTAACTGGATCGTCGTGACCGATTCGGCCTATCCCGCCCAATCGAGTCCGGGCATCGAGACCATCGTCTCAGGCGCAGGCCTGGACGCGGTGCTGAAGCAGGTCTTTCAGAGCCTGGCCGCCTCGAAGCATGTGAGACCTATGGTGTACACCGACCAGGAGCTTGAGTTTGTTCCTGAAGCCGGCGCGCCCGGAATCTCGGCCTACCGGGCTCAGCTCAAAGAACTGCTGCAGGGCCGGCTTGTCAGCGTGCTGCCGCACGAGGAGATCATCGGGAAACTGGACCAGGCGGGCCAGACATTCCGCGTGCTCATCATCAAGTCGAATATGACGGCGCCCTACACGTCGGTCTTTCTGCAACTGGACTGCGGCTACTGGAGCGCCGAAGCGGAACAGAAGCTCCGCGAAGCGATGGCCGCATCCGGCGCGCCAGCGTCCTGAGGCGGAGTTCTTTTCGAACAGACGCGCAACGCGGGCCTTCTCCCCAGGCCGAGGTGAAACCGTTCTACTGCCTGGCCGTCCTCTCCGCGCGCGCCGCCCATTTCTTCCACAATGCAGGGTCGCGCAGCAGCGGGATGAATAGCCCGCCAACCACCGAGCGCGCCTGGAAGCCGACCTGCTTGCCGTCGGTCGTTTCGTACCAGTCCGTGAGCGGAACGCGCGTTGGCGTCGCGTTCATCCAACGGTAAGACGGCGACACGATCCGGCGGAAGTCCTCGTCCTTCTCGGCCAGGCAGGCGGTCCAGACGATCCAGTCGAGCTTCGTGTACGTCTTGCGGTTGTCGAGCGGCAAGCCGTAGGTGTTCAACTTCGTGAGGTAGAAGGCCGTCTCCTGGCGGGCGATCTCCGGGGCGAACAGGTTGTAGCCGAGCAGGCGGTCCCAGACCAGGTTGTACTTCTGGCTCCAAGTGCCCGCCCGGTCGAAAGCGAGCTTGTAATGGTCTCCGTCAGCGGCCATTTGCGGCCACTTGGCGGCCATCTGTCCGGCGAGTTCCAGGTAGCGCGCGGCGACGTCCGGTTTGCCGCTCAGCCGGGCGAGTTCCGAGAAACTGCGCAACCCGAGAATCGCCTTGATGGAGAGGTTCGTGTTGTGCGCGAGGTGGCCGGCGAAATCGTCGGTCGAGAGTTGATTCTCGGGGTCCATGCCCTTTACGCGCAGGTACTCGGCCCAGCGGGTGAGTTGCGGCCAGTAATGCATGGCGAAATCGGCGTTGCCTTCGATGTGCGCCAGCGCGCCGAGCAGGATCAGCAGGTTGCCGCTCTCCTCCACCGGCATCTGGTTCTCCTCCGTCATTTCGCCGCCGCCGTAGACTTGGCCGTTGGCGAGCGGATAGGTGCCCAGATCGTGCGGCGCGAAGGGCCAGCGCCAACGCGGCAGCGAGGCGTAGTCGAGGATCGGCCGCAACATGCCTTTGAGTAGTCCCGGATTGACCAGCAGGAACAGCGGCGCGCTCGGATAGGTCACGTCGACGGTGGAGATGCAGCCGTTCGAGAAGTTTTCCTTCGAGAAGAACAACGGCGTGCCGTCCACGTCGGCGACGAGCTTGTGCGCCGCAATGGCCTGGCGATAAGCCACCACGGCCAGGGCGGCGTATTCTGGGCCGCCGTTCTTCACGAGGTCAGCCGTGAATTCCTCGTCGAACTTGCGCGCCCGTTCGGCAATCCCCGCGTATTCCCTGGTCGAGGTTTCCAGAAGCGATGCGGCGTCGAGGCCCTGATGCCGCCACCACGGGCGCAGCTTGCGGTTCAGGAATTCGATGGAAAAGACGTCGTCGTAGGCCAGCAGCGCCAGGCGTTTCTCCGGCGTAGCCCCCACTTTGCCGAGATCGAACGCCACAGCCAGCACGGGCACGTTGTATTCGGCGCGGCCCTCCTGGGCCGTCAAGTCGTCCGCGGGCAGCTCGCCCTTGTCGATGAACGACTGGCGCCCGTCGACAGGCATCAATCGCGTAGAGACGCCCTGCTGGGCGTGCGGGACGCCGAGATACAGCGAGCCCCACTCGATCCGCAGATTGTCGCCCGCGTGAGCCAGCATTTTCTGGTCGGCTGCGAAGGCTCGCAGCGCCGTGACGTGGCCGAACTCGTATCGGCCCACGTTCACGCGTTCATCCGGCGTGTTCACAGCGATCTGCGCCGAGGCGTCGAATTCCATCTGGACGGCGTGCGAAGCGGCATCCGTGCTTCGCACCTCCCATTGGAGATAGGTCAACGGGCGCGACAGCAGGTCCAGATCGCTGGCGATGGCCGGCGTCAGAAACGTCAGGGACAAGTGTATCCCCGACCCCGCGAATTCGTAGCGGGTCGAGGTCGGCGTAACGGTGAGCTTCGTTTGCCCGATGGCGGGCAGATCGCGAGGCTCGGCTCCGGCGAAGCGGAAGGTCTTGCCGTCCACGCGGATGAGGCCTGTGAGCGGCTGCGGAGCGCCGGTCCAGTGGTGCGTGACTCCGCCTGTGAGCCGGTCGTTGAATGACCAGATGCTGAAATAGGGGTCGTGAGTGACCAGCGGGACGGCCGGCGGGCGCATCGGCGCGGTCTGGCCCTGGAGAGCGAGCGAGGAGCCGAAAAGCAGGAGGAGAGTGAACAATCGCATTTCCGAACCATCATATTCGTCCTGGCAAGAGTTCGCTGGGAGGGCGGATGTTACATTGGAATTTATGGCAAAGATCAAGCCCGCAGCGCGCAAGAAGCCGGCGCTGAGTCATCTCGGCAAACCCGGCGTTACAGGCGGCCTTGGTTGCGTCATCCTGGTGGTGTCCCTGGTCCTGTTGGTGTTTCTGCTGCTTTACTATTCGATTGCGCGGGCCTGAATCGCGCGGAGGTCTTTAACTTAAATGCTGCGGAGCGATGGCAGATCGACGGGCGAGTTGCGCCCGGTGAAAATGACGACGGGCTATCTGCTCACGGCGGAAGGTTCCGTTCTGATCGAGGTTGGCAACACGCGCGTACTCTGCGCGGCCAGCATCGAGGATTCGGTGCCCGCGTTCCTGAGGAACTCTGGTCGCGGCTGGGTGACGGCGGAGTATTCCATGCTGCCGCGCGCCACCGCGGAGCGGAATATGCGCGAGGTCACCAGGGGCAGGCCCTCGGGGCGGACGATGGAGATCCAGCGTTTGATCGGGCGTTCTCTGCGCGCCGTTGTGGATATGGACGCACTCGGCGAGCGCGCCATCATTGTCGATTGCGACGTCCTGCAAGCCGACGGCGGGACACGGACCGCGGCGATCACGGGCGGGTACGTCGCGCTGGCGCTGGCCGTAAAGAAAATGCTCGATTTCGGCCAGTTGAAGCGCAATCCGCTGCGCGATCAGGTGGCGGCGACCAGCGTGGGCATCTTGCAGAAGGAGGCCTTGCTCGACCTCTGCTATGACGAGGATTCTCAGGCCGAGGTCGACATGAACGTCGTCATGACCGGCGCGGGCGAGTTCGTCGAGCTACAGGCGACGGGCGAGAAAGCCACGTTTCTGGACGACCGGCTGGCGGAGATGATCGCGCTGGCGCGCGCTGGCGTCAAGCAGCTTCTGCAAGTGCAACGCCGGGCGCTGGGGCTGGAGTAACTGAGCGCATGCCGACGATCCGCTGCGCCACGTCGAATCCGGGCAAATTGCGCGAGTTCCGGATAGCCGCTGAACATCTGGGTTTTCGGGACATCGAGATCCAGCCGCTCGAGAATCTAAAATCCATCGCACCACCCGAAGAGGAGGGCGAGACCTTCGAAGAGAACGCCATCGACAAGGCGCTCTACTATAGCGTGTTTTGCGAGGAGCCGCTCTTCGCGGACGATTCGGGTCTCGAAGTGGACGCTCTCGGCGGAGAGCCGGGCGTCTACTCGGCGCGCTATGCCGGGCCGTCAGCCACAGACCGGGACAACAACCGGCTGCTGCTCGAAAAGGTGAAGGACCAGACGGACCGGACGGCCCGCTTTGTCTGCGTGATCGCACTGGCTCAACGCGGCAAACTGCTCGGGACGTTTCGTGGCGCGGTGGAGGGCAGGATCATCGACGAAGAGCGTGGTTCGCACGGCTTCGGTTACGACCCGATGTTCTACTACGAGCCGTTTGGCTGCACGTTTGGAGAAGCGGAAGCCGATCGCAAAATGAACGTGAGCCACCGCGGAGCGGCGCTGCTCTCCATGCTGAAGTCGATCGCGGGAGCGGCATAGCTTCTTTCCCTCAGGCGGCTCTCCAGTCGCTCCCCGGCGGCATGGTCTATAATGAGGACATTCAGGTCTTGATTTTCTTTTTTTGTCCCTGCTACGATGATCTGACTGAATCTCGCCGAATGATCGGGGGCTGACGACAAGCGTGCGACTGATGCGATGGCTCGACCTCTACTCTACCGGCATAGATAAGGTGGACCGCCAACACGAGAACCTGACGGACCTGCTGAACTGTCTGAACGAGGCTTGGCGTACCGGGAAGAGCCACGATGTGCTGTTGTTCCGTCTGGACCAGCTATTGGCTGCCGTGGGCGGCCATTTCCGGGACGAAGAGCAGATCATGATCGAGAAAGAGTATCCGGACCTCGATCTGCACAAGGCTGAGCACGATTTCCTGCTTGAGCAGGTGCTGCAATTCCGCACTCAATTTGCCGCTGAAGAGGCGGAACTCACCGAATCCATGCTCGACTTCCTCCGCGATTGGTTGCGCGATCACATCCTCATCTCTGACCGGCGTCTAGGACGGTTCGTGTGCGGCGAAGCAAAGCCATGCTAACGAGGCGCGCCCATCGGGTCTCTCAATCCGACGGATTGTGACAAGTATTACTCTCCCCAGCCGTTGTACAATCGCGCTGGAGGATTCCACTTTGACAACCAGTCAGTCGCTCTTAGGTGAGTTCGACCACGAGATGGCCGGAACGCGCAAGACCCTCGAACGTTTGCCGGACGGCAAGTTCGATTTCAAGCCACACGAGAAGTCGCCCACCATGGGCTGGATGGCCGCCCACATCGCCCAGATGACCCACTGGGGCACCATGACCTGCACGACGGACTCCGTTGATCTGGCCGCCCCGGAATACCAGGAACGCCCACTTCAGCCCAAGACCGCGCAAGAGGCGGTTGCGGCATTCGACAAGAATGCCGCCGGGTTTCGCGCTGTCTTAGCGCAGACTACGGACGAACAAATGATGCAGCCGTGGACGCTGCGCATGGGTGACAAGGTCATTTTCACAATGCCCCGCGTCGCCGTTCTGCGCGGCTTCGTTCTCAACCACCTCATTCACCACCGCGCGCAATTGACGGTTTACCTGAGGATGAACGGCGTACCGGTGCCCGCGCTGTACGGACCGTCGGCGGACGAGGGAAACTTTTAGATACAGGCTGAGATCTGAACTGGTGAGCAAGAGCCCGGCTGAACCCCGGCTCTTGCGATGTCTCAGCCAGTTCTCAAAGGCCTACAGCCCGCGGCTGGTCAACAGATAGACGGCGAAGCTGCCGAGCCAGTGGCCGCCTTCGTAATGCGCGCCGGTCACAGCGCGCAGGCCGTCTCTGGTATGATCGCCCGCCACAGCAAGTAGGGAAGCACGCCGCGCGTCGTTGTCCGGCAGGCCGGAGGCGATGCCCTTCAGCATCCAAGCTCTGCTCAAGTTCAAGCCGTCGAGATGCGCCAGCTTGCCGTCGCTCGGGTCCGCAGAAACCGCCGGACGCAACCATTGCGCGGATCCGTCGCGTGCGATCTGTGGCAGGAACCCGGCGAGCCATGCGGCGAATTCCTCTTTCGGCAACACGCGCCGGACGGCGTCGGCTTCCGCCAGGCAGGGCGACAGGAAATCTTCGCCGGAGGGTTCATAGCTCAGCGGGCAAGCCCGATCTTTGAGATAGAAGTCGCGAATCCTCGTCTCGATGAGGCTCGCAAATTCCTTGCGCCCGGAAGTTCGGGCATAGTCGAGAGTGAGACCGAGCCCGAACGCGGTGTTGCTATGCTCGCCGGAGCGCACCGGATAACTGAGTTTGCCGAGCCAGGTCTGCAACCGCCGCACAGAACTGTCTTCGAGCGGTCGCAACGCCTCGGACCACGCCTTGGCTTGAGGAGCATCCCATTCCCGCAACTCGGCTCCGAGTTGCAGCAGCCACGCCAGCCCATAGGGGCGCTCGAACGAAGCCCGGCCGTCACCGTCCAGGTACGCCGCTTCACGCTTCAGATTCTCCGCCGTCAGGCTCACCGCCAGAGCCTTTTCGGCTTGCTTCGAGAACGGAGCATCCGGATAGGCGCGAGCGATCCGGGCCAGCATCCAGTGGCCATGCACCGACGAGTGCCAGTCGTAGCAGCCATAGAAAGCCGGCGTGAGTTCGCGCGCCGGTTTCACGTCGGCGGCGGAGTTGAGCACGTGAGCGATCTTGGTCGGGTATTCGCGGTGAACACAGGCCAACGCAAGGCCGGCGAACCTTCCGGCATTCGCCGCATCCAGATCTCCGGCCAACAGGCCAACGCTCGAGAGAGACATGCAGATGAGTATGAAGAACAAACGACGCACGATGATACTTAGCGTATCAAGCGTGCCGGGTGGGCGGACCGGCATGCGTGGTGGGGCGGCGCTCCAGCGCCGCGCGGAGGCTCCAGCCGACGCCCGGATGGCGCCTGATTGTGCGCGGCCGCTTCAGCGTCCGCGAGTGTGTTGTGGCGAGGCTTGGAGATTCACGCGGCGCTGTCGCGGCCGGCTACGCAAACGGGCGGGGTCTGGAGACCCCGCGCGGCGCTGGAGCGCCGCCCCACATGAACTGGAGCGCCGCCCTATTGAAGCACGGAAGCGGCCCGTCAGCTTTGGCTGCCGCTCCAGCGAAACACCTGCCCGGCCAGCGTATTCAGACTGTTGGTCATGCGGTCCGTTTCGACATTCACGAGCGCGTAGCGTTCGTTTAGCGTGTCGCCGGAACGGACCAGTTGGTTGTGATCCTCCCTCAAGTCGGCCAGGTCGTTCGGGGCGACCGGAGAACCGCGCAGGCGCGCCGCAAGGAAGTACAGAGTTTTTTCCAGGTCGTGCGAGAACGTCCGAAAGGCTTCGCGCGGGGGTGCGGCGTGGCTGCTGGCGAGCCCGGCCTCCAGCGACATGACGGCGTGGATGAAGCGATGCGAACTGGCGAGCATCGCGTTGGCCAGGCGCAGCAGATCCGGGTCGACTTGCGGCTCGGCGCTCAGCCGGTCGGCCGAAGTTTCCGCATTCGAACGCGAACGGCGTGCGTTCATCCGCAGATGATCCACTTCGTACGGCACAACGCCGAGCCGGTCCATGTAGGCCCGTGAGATGCCCTGAAAATAGAGTCGATAGGCATCCAGCATGCTGGCCAGAGCAGGCGCGACTTGCGTTCGTTCGCGTGTCGGCCAGACCCAGTAAATGGCCAGCGCGAGCGCTCCGCCAATAGTGGTGTTCAGCGCGCGCGCCGCTACTACGTCCTGTGGCGGAATGCCGGTCAGGGACAGCATGAAGACAATCACCGCGCTGACCGCAACGACGAGAATACCGTAGTTTCCGCGCCCGATCCAGCGCTGCGTGAAGACGAGGATTCCGATCCACAACGCATGCACGGGCAGGCTCGGGGAGACGAAATGGAACAGGAGCGTCGCGAGCAGCAGCCCAGCGTAGGTTCCCGCGAGGCGGAGAATGCCGCGGCTGAAGGTGCTGCCGAAATCGGGCTTCAGCACCAGCGCGATCGTCATGGCGAGCCAATAGGACCGGGGCAGCGACAAGCTGCCCGCAATTGTCATGCCGAGCATGATGCACAGGGAGAGGCGGATGGCGTGCCGGCAGGACGAAGAGTCGAGCGACAGGTTGGCGCGCAACGTTGCGAGCCAGTTGGTCAACTGAAGCCGCCACGGCACACGCGCCTCGCGCTGGGTAGAGACGGACTCTCCGGCTGGAGTTGCCCCTTGAGCCAGGTCGAGGGCCGCGCGCAACTGACCGGCGATGGCGTCGGTCTGGGCGCGGGCGTCGCGCATCGACGAGGCCAACACTGGGGGCGCGTTCCCGGCCGCGCTCCTGAGCGAGAGGGCGGCATCCTGGATCTCTTTAAGCCAGGAGGGCGTGGAGTCCGGCACCGGCTGATCCTGGAGTTGGCCCGCGACCGCGTGGAGCAGGCCGGCCGCCGATTCAAGCGCGCGCCGCACGCTGGCGGCTGGGCCGGATCCGCCCTCCTCCCGCTTCATGCGCTCGCCGATGCGAGTCAGGGAGAAGAGCGTGAGCCGTATACGCTCGGCCTGGCTGACCAGCAGGTGGTAGCGCTCGGCGTCGACGGAGTGATCGCGCGCGATCGCGGACAGAGCTTCCTGCGCGAGGCTGCTCTGTGCGGTCGCCAGCGGCGCTCCGTAAGGATCCGGCGGCAGGAGAGCGGCTCTGGAGAGCGTTGCGTAGAAGTTTCCGATTGCCCTCCGTTCCGGCCCGAATCGTCCGAGCGGCCAGGGTAGGATCGAAAGCGCCGTCTGCAGGAGTCCGCCGCCGAGCGCGATCACGCCTGACCAGGCGGCTTGCTCGATTCCGGCCGGACGCGCGATGTAGATGAACAGCGACACCAGGCTGAGCATGCCGATGTCCGCGGCCGCGGTGCCCAGTGCCACCAGCATCCCCGTCGCAAAGGCCCATAGCGTGGCCACGGCGAACGACAATGCCGGATTGCGGCCAGTGAGGCTGCCGAGGAAGATCGCCGCCGCCCCGAGGCAGGTGGATGCGATCATCCGTGTGGCGCGGCTGCGGTAGGCGTCGGTTCCGTCGGCGGCCGCGACGTTCAAGGCGCCCATCCCTGCGACGACCGCAAAGGCGGGGTGTCCCAGATCAATGAGAACGGCGACAGGCAGTGCGACGCCGAGCGCGTTGCGCAGTCCCATCCAGCGGCTTACGCGGTGTGCGTCGAAGCGAATGAGAATGCGCCACAGGTTTGTGATCGCCCGCCGGGCGCTGGAGATTTGCGGACTCGTGCCGGTGGGTTGAGCCATAGGCTGGCGCATCTCTCAACCAGGGTAGCCTGGAGCGGGCGGCGGCAACGCGCGGTGGTGGGTGCGGATTTGCCGGATCGATCGGGTCCGCTCAGAGGCGCTCTAAGAGCCCTGTCAGGAACGCATAGAACGGCGCGACGGAGGAGATCTTCAGCCGCTCGCTGGGACTGTGCACGTCCACAATGTGAGGCCCGAACGAGATCATCTGCATGCCCGGATGCTTCTCACCGATCACGCCGCACTCCAGGCCCGCGTGCATGGCGACGAGTTCAGGCACATGGCCCAGGATCTCCTGATGGACGGCCTTGCTCTTGAGCACAATGTCGCTGGTTGGTTCGGGTTTCCAGCCCGGATAGTCGCCGCTGTGCTTCACGTCGAATCCCGCGATGCGTGTCAGCGTCTCGACCCTTCGCGCCGCGGCCAGCTTGGCGCTCGCAATCGGGCTGCGCTGGCTGGTTTCCATCAGCACTTCGTCCCCTTGCGTAGATACGGTAGCGAGGTTAGTCGAAGTCTGAACCAGGCCGGCGACGTCGGGGCTCATCTCGATCACGCCATGCGGAAGGCTGGCGAGCAAGCCCGCCACTAGCGCGGCGTCCGATTCGCCGATGACCTGTTCGGGGCGCGGGGCGCCGTCAATCGTAATCCGCAGGCCGGGGTCGAACGCGCCGAGTTCCGACTTGAGATCGGCTTCCAGCTTAGCCACTAACGATTTCAATTCGTGCTCGTGAACGGTGTCGAGCGCGACGATGGCGGAGGCCTCGCGCGGGATCGCATTGCGCTTGCTGCCGCCCGCCAGTCCGGCGATGGCAAGCGGCAGGCGCTCTGTCAGAACCTGAAGCACGCGGCCGAGGATGCGAACGGCGTTGCCACGGCCTTTGTTGATGTCGATTCCCGAGTGGCCGCCCTGCAGGCCGGAGACGCGCAGGCGCCAGCCCGCGCCCGCAACGGCGCGCTGCAGCTTCACTTTGCGCCTTGCGACCGTGTTGATGCCGCCCGCGCAGCCGATGCACAGCGTGCCTTCCTCCTCGCCGTCGAGGTTCAGGAAGTACTTGGACTGAAGCAGCCGCTCCGGGAACTCCGACGCGCCGGTGAGGCCGCTCTCCTCATCGATCGTGAACAGGAACTCGAGCGGGCCGTGGGCGATATCCTCGCTCTCCATGACCGCCAGCGCCGCGGCCACGCCGACACCGTTGTCGGCGCCCAGCGTAGTGCCGTCCGCCTTCAGCCAGTCGCCATCGCGGACCAGCCGGATCGGATCGGTGTCGAAATTGTGGACCGTTCCTTCGTTCTTCTCGCAGACCATATCCAGGTGGCCTTGCAGGACGGCCGGGATCGCCCCTTCGCGCCCGTGCCGGGCGGGCTTGCGGACCACGACGTTGCCCACACGGTCCTGCGTCGCTTCCAGTCCCAGGCGGGCGGCCAGAGCCAGCACGTAGTCGCGCGCCGCCGCCTCTTTTTCGGAGGCTCGCGGGATCGCCGCAAGCGCCCCGAAGTGCTTCCAGAGAGACGCGGGCTCCAGGTTATTCAAAGCAGTGCTCATGGTGTTTGCCTCAGTTGTCCGACTCTCCATCGTACAGCGGCGCCGGATGTTCCGGCTGCGATGAGCCGGATGTTGCCTTTGCGCGTGCGCTCTACCGCACTACGAATCCGTCGACATCCACGTCGTAGTCCGTCGAGGCCGCGGCCTTCGAGTGCAGGGAGCGAATCGTGATGGTATGTTGCCCCTGCGCGAGTCCGCCGTAAGTCGCCTCGGAACGCCACTCAATCCCCGATGAGAACTGATCGATGACGTCGCGATGGCCACCGTCGATGAGTACTTCGACCTGGCCGCGCGTATATGCGCGCGTGAACACGTACGTCACGCTCGTGCCATTGAATGTCAGCGAGACCTCCGCTCCCGGCTCGTCGGTGTAGCTTAGGGTTCCGCCGCAGGCCAAGCCAAACTGCCGCAGCGTGCGCCAGCGTCCCCGGTACCGCGGCTGCGAGCTTTGATCGTCGATCAACGCCGCGTCGCACGGCTTCAAGGGATGCTCCGCCTCAGCGTGGGCAAGCTCGTCCGCCGCGCCTGGCTTCCAGCCGCGCAACTCAAGTGTGCCCGCTGTCGAAGCTGGGACAGTGTAACGCGTCAGGAAGTCTGAGATCATGCCAGCCCCCCCTGCGCGGCTATAACTCAGCGGGGCCACGAACCAGCGCACTCCGATGCGCTGTGCTAATTGGCCATAGCCCACCGGCCCGGTGAGTTCCATCACCTGCTTCTCATACGTCCGGTTGTGCCATCCGAACGAATAGGATTCCGCGCGAAGTCCGGCGATCGCATCGGTTCCAAAAAAAGCTACGGGGTCTCCCGGATGGAGGCGATTCAGTTGTTCCACGAGGAGTCGCGCAGGTGCGCCTTCGGCAACGTACTTCGCGATTGCGGCATGGTCATAAGGATTTAGATAGAAGTCAGCCTGCCACCAGCCTGATGCCGGCAGGAAGGCGATATTGAGCAACAGAACAGCCACCACTGTGAGCCAGGCTGCACGAAAAAGCCAGCGCTCCGATTGACGAAGCCGGCCTACGGCAACGGCGCCTGAGATCGAGAGCAGCGGCAACGCGACATAGACATAGCGCAGATAAGCCAACGTCCGGAAAGTCAGGAAGCAATGCAGCATGGCTCCTGCAAGGGAAAGTGTCCCGAGGACGGGCCAGCGCTTGCGCCAAAGGGCCACGCTGAAGAACACCAGAATCAGAAACTGAAACCCCGCCGCACCGTCTCGCCCTTCGATGTAGTCCCTGGAGTGAAAGACCGCTTCAAACGGCGTGCGCCAGTTGAGCGGCCGCGTGAAGCGCGTATCGAGCATGGCTCTTGCGTCGAACCACGGCGACTGAAAGATATCGTTCAAGAAGGGGAAGAACGGGTTTCCAGTCTTCACGAAAGCGACGATGTATGGCACAGCGCCGATCGCGAGCGCAAGGCCACACGCAGCCGCGAGGTGCCGTCTCATGCATGGCAGGCGCCCCCGGTTCCTCCACGCGGCCCACGTCAGAAAAGCGAGCAGCGGCAGCGCCAGGGCGGACGAGCCAAATTTCGTCGCCTGCGCCGCACCGATGAGCATAGCCGCCGAATAGAGATGTAGCGTTCTGCCCTTTTCAAAAAAGCACGCCGCGGCGACGACTGCGCCCGTTAAGTAAGCCGCTTGAAGATTCTCCACCATCAACGAACCCGTCACCAACTGGACCAGCGGCGTTGATGCGAACAGGCCGGCAAACAGGAACGCCGCGCCCCGCCCGGCGAACGGGCGCGATGCCGTATAGACCAACGCGGCGGTCAGAGCGAGAAAGGAGAAATTGAGCAGGCGCGCCGCATACTCGCCACCCAGCAGATAAACGCCGGTAAAGCACCAGTCCGCGCCCATCGGCATCACAGCCCAGGCAAAATGGCGGAAGTCGAAGGGCCAAAGATGTTGAAATGCGACCCACGCGGGGGCCATCAGGTGCATCGACAGAGCATCGGCTCCGATCTCTGGTTTTGCGACGAGGGTCAAGTGACACAGCAACGGAAACGCTGCGGCCGCCAGTGCAACCGACTCGCTCAAACGGTGCCCTGCGAGAGCCCGGATTCCGCTCAGCGCGCCGCGTGCGAGCGTGGCCGTGTGGCCCGGTTTCACGAGCAACGGCGCGATGAACATGCACAGGTACACAGGCCCATAGTTCACATGGAAGTGAACCGCAATCGATAGAGACGTCATCCAAACGCTCACGCCTAGAATTGTTTTGAGAAGGCTATCAGAAAGCGTGGGAGTCCCGGTCTCATATGTAAGCAGCGAGCCCAACTTCCAACTTGAAATCAGAAAGAGAAGAACCGCGCCTGTCGCAGGGATGCCGACCGTCGCTGACAAGCCAAGTGCGAGCACTGCGGTTGTGGCGAGAAGAGCCCAACGGCGCGTGAGCGACATGGTGATCGCAGACCAGACAACGTAGCCAGCGGCAAGCCACACCAGCCGCTGTTGTCCGGCCGCGGTCCAAATCTGTTGTGCGAACAGATGGCGGGACCAAAGCCCAAAGACTGTTAGCAGCACTCCCGCGGCCAGCGCGCCCCAAGCGCAGGCACGTCCGGTTGGGGATAGGCCGGTCTCCCGCACTGCGGCAGAGTCTTTATCCGGCGTCCCCATTTGCGGCATGTCTTAACCAGCGTATCCATCGGGTGATGGTCCACACAATCGCGATTTCGAATCGCAATCCATTCGTGAGCGCGTGATCATCACGCAAGCGGGATTCGCCGAGCATTCGGCTTGGTTTGAGAGGAAGAGTGGAAGGACTTCCGGCCGCAACAGGTCAAAGCGACAGGGCGGCCGTGCATTGGTGTCAGTGCCGCCGGGCAACCAGGAACAGCACCCCGAAGATGAATACCGGAATCAGCGCCATCGAAATGTAGAACAGAACCTGCTTCAGCCATGGCGTGCGCCGGCGCTTCCAATCGCGCAACTCCGCGCGGTCGGACTCGGATACCTGGTCCAGATGCTCCAGGTCCCAGGCAAATTCGTTTGCTGTTGAGTAGCGGTCCTGCGGCTCGCGCTCCATCGCGCGATAAATCACTTCCTGAAGCTGCGGCGGGATCTCAGGATTTAATTCGCGCGGCGGCACCGGGTGGTTCACCAGCCGGTCGTTCATGATCGCGAAAGGATTTGTACCAGGAAATGGCGTTTCGCCGGTCAGCATTTCATACAACATGACTCCCAACGAGTAGATGTCGCTGCGACCGTCGCCGCGCTTACCCTTGACTTGCTCCGGTGAGATGTAGTCGGGCGTACCCGCGATCTGCGAGAACTTTCCAAACGTGAGCCTTCGCGATCCGGCCTTGCCCGCAATCCCAAAATCAATCAACTTGATATGATCTTCGCCGTCGATCATGATGTTCTCGGGCTTGAGGTCGCGATGCACCACGCCGTTGCGGTGAATGTAATCCAGAGCATCGCAGATCGCGATGGTGATGGCGAGTGCCCGCTGCGTGGGAAACTTGCGGTTCTCGGCCATCAGTTTCCGGAGCAGCCGGCCCTCCACCCACTCCATTACCATGTAGACCTGACCGGGTTCGCCGCTATCCAGCACCTTCATCACGCCGGGATGATCCAGCCTCTGGCCGATCTCGATCTCGCGCATGAAGCGATCGAACAGGACCGGGTCAGCCTCCATATCGGGGTGAGGGACCTTGATTGCTGCCAGGCGGCCGGTGCGCATATCGGTCGCGCGATAGATCGAGGCCATCCCACTGCGCGCGACCAACTCCTCGGTACGGTAGTGGCCGAGTTGGTCTCCGGGACGCAGTGTTGTCATGGATATTGCTGGCGCGGAATCCGGCACTTGGGAGATTGAAGTATCCAGGCTAGAAGAGATGTCCACAACCCCTCCCCCCGGTTTGTACTTTCCTGATGCCGATTAGCTGAACGCTAATCGTATCACTGACATTCTCGTGAACGCTCGGCATTTACAAAATTCTAACCTTCGGCGCATAAGGAAGGCGTAAGGAAACCGTCAGGATAGCATTTGGGAAGACTCCTTTATAACGTCAAAACAGTCAGTCGTCGAGGCACGGCTTACCTTGGCCTGGAGTCTTCGCGATGGACGACGAATTCGGGATAGGCGCCGGCGCCCAGTTCGTATAAGTCCAAGCCGTGCGACTCGCCCTCGGGGGATACACGCTGCTGGCAAAAGCTGTTCAGAAGCCAATTTAACGAATACGTCATCGGCAATACGAATGCGACCAGCGTCACTGCACCGGCGAGTTGCGCGAGCCACTGGTTCGAATTCCCAGCACTCATTCCGTTGACCACCCAGCCTCGCGGGACTTGCGCGAAAATCCCCACGGCCAGCAAGCCCCAGAGCCCACCCACGGCATGTACCGAGATCGATCCGGCCGGGTCGTCCACGCCCAGTCGCGCGTCGAGCCATTCGACCGATAACGTGACCAGCAAGCCGGCAATCGCCCCCGTGAGGGCCGCGGAAGCTGGAGTGACGAACGCACAGGCGGCGCTGCTGGCAACCAGGCCGCCGGTCCACCCGTTAGCGCAAAGCGAGGCATCGGGCCTGCCGAAACGGAGGCGTGTGATGCCGGCGGCAGCGAGCAGGCCGGTCGCCGCGGAGAGCGTGGTGTTGATCGCCACCAGCGGCACGTCGACCGGAGCGGCGCCGGCAAACAGCAGGCTCCCGCTGGCGTTCAAACCAATCCATCCCAGCCAGGTGAGAAAACAGGCCAGCAGGACCAATACCGCATTGTGACCGGGGATCGCAGAGGGCATGCCGCCCGCGGCGTACTTGCCACGCCGGGAGCCCAGAATCCGCGCAATAGAAAGCGCAGTAAGGCCGCCCACGACCTGAATCGTGCCGGCGCCGCCAGCATCCAGAAAGCCGTATCCCCAGCCTTGATTCACGCCGAGTTGAGCCAGCCATCCTCCGCTCCAAACCCAATGCGCGAATAACGGATACGTCCATCCGGCCAAAAGGGCGGTGGATACGCAACTGGCTCCCAGTCGCCACCGGTCGTTGCCGGCGCCCAGCGGGATGAGTGCGGCAATGCCCACGCTGAACATCTGGAGCCAGGTTGTCAGCGCAGCTCGTGATCCATCGAGAGGAAGACCGCGAAAAAAGAACGGCTCGGCTCCGAGCCAGTTCCACGTCTTGCCGGCCAGCGTGAAGACATGCGCAGACCCCCAGGCGAATCCTTGCCACGCGGACCCGCAGACGAAATACGCCAGCGCGGCCACCGCTACCACACAGATCGAGCCCAGCATCGCGTGAGCGGCACTCCGCGAACGGCCCAGTCCCGCATGAGTCAGCGCCAACCCCGCGGCCGCCAGGGGCACCAGCAAAATCAACACCGCACAGAGCGCCTGCGCAACATCGGACAACACGGGAGCCTGTACCTGCGTCATTTTGCCTTGTCGCCTTTCAGAATGAAGGCGCAGCGGGAAGCCGCCACGCGCTCGATCTGAACGCTAATCCCATCGTTAAAGCCTTGAGAATAACGGTCCCGCGCACACTGCGCAAGCGCGCGGAGACGAATTTTTAGATTGCGCCAATAAAAAATATCTATTTCCTCTTGCGCACGGAAAGCGGCTAAACTCAACCCTATTCGAAGTGACATAAAGGCCTGCCCCGTCCGCATTGCCCTCCTCGCACGCATCTTGCACCTTAGGAGCGAACCGATGGCAGACAACCCCGAAGTTACAATGAAACCGACTTTAGGCCTGACCGGCCTGACGATGAACGCGATGGCGCTCATTGCACCCGGCGCCTTCCTGTGGCTAACCTTCGTCGCCCAAGGCACTGCCGGCGCCACCGCGCCGGCCATGTGGGCGGGCATCTTCTTCGCGCTGCTGCTCTGCCTCGCCACGGCGATCTGCTATGCGGAGATGGCGAAGTTGTACCCAGGTACGGGTAGTTCGTATTACTTTGCCGAGCAGTCGTTCCTCAATCACGAGAAAGCCTGGCCGTACGCGCGACTTTCGAAGTTCATCGTCGGCTGGGGCTCGCACCTTTACTATTGGCTCTACCCAGGTGTGATGGTCGGCGTCATGGGTGTCCTCGTAGGCTACCTTACCGGAACCATTTGGCCTTCGTTCATGAGCGCCTCCAACCCCGGACCTATGTTCATGATGGCCGTGGCTATTGGATTCTCGTTCGCTATCGCCTACATCGCCCAACGCGGCGTGAACGGCTCGACTTCCGTCAACGTTGCCATCAACGTGATTCAGATCAGCGCCCTGGTCGTCTTCTCGGTCATGGCTCTGGGCTACCGCATGAATCACCCGCCGGGCAGCGTGGCCTATCAGTTCGACTCCGGTTCGGGCGAAGCTTACACCTATGAATTCGCCACCGAAAAACAGACCGTTGGCGGAGTTGCCACGGATGTGGTACTGCGCGATAGCGCAGGCGTCCCCAAACCCAAGCTCGACGCCGCCGGCAAGCCTGTGCCGTTCCTCATCGCGTATCCCGAAAAGGACGACAAGGGCAACTTCCTGTCGCACGTCAAGGCCTCCTCTGTAGTCGGGATGCACAACTTCGGCTGGATGTTTGTGCAAGCCACCATCGCCATTCTGATTCTCGTTGGATTTGAATCGGTGACCTCCATGGGCGCGGAGGCTAAGAACCCGAAACGCCATATCCCGATTGCCGTGGTCGGTTCGCTGCTGGTGCAGGGGGCCTTCTGTTATCTCTTCGAGTACTTCGCGGCAAACTACTTCCTGAACAGCGGCTACTCCATGCAGAGCGCGGTGGGCTCGGCCGCTCCGATCGGCGACATGATGGTGGTAGTAGGCAACGCCATCCTGGGTCCGGGCAACGGGCGGATCTTTATGGAGTTCGAAGCCTTCACCGTATTCCTGGCGATCATTGGAACCACGCTCTCCTGCATGAACACCGGAGCACGCGTGACCTACGCCATGGGTAAGGACGAGGAATTGCCGGATTCGATGGGGATGCTGCACACGCAAAATCTCACACCGCATCGCGCCATCTGGATGCTGGCGATCATTTCGGCCGTGGTCGGATGTCTGACTGTCTGCAACCTTTTCGGCGATGCCGGCGCAATGACGGATGCCGCGGTTAAGGCTCTTCCGCAGGGCTTCTGGTCGAGTTTCGGATACCTCTCTCACGACAAGATGGCGGCACTGCCGAATTCGCTGCTTACGGTCACGCTCGCTTCCAATTTCGGAACGTTCGTGCTGTACGCGCTGAGCTGCTTAACCTGCATCGTCGCGTTCCATAACCATCCTAAGTACAACCCCATACTTCACCTGGTCATTCCGGTCTTCGGGCTCCTGGCGAACGTGGTCTGCATGGCGTTCTACGTGATCGGGCCATTCATGGGATACGGCACGAAGATGGAACCGCTGCTGGCGCTTGGGTTCGCGCTGGTCTGGGCGATCTACGGCTTCATCTACTTCCTACGTTCCAGCAAAGCCAGGGGACGCACGACGCTGGTGACGCGTGGCGCGCGTGTCGGCGCCACATCGTAATATGGCCCTATGCTAGTTCTTGATTTTGTTCAAGCTTCGGACTGCGGGCGAGTGCGCGACCACAACGAAGACTATCTGGGTTGCGTATTCCCCGAAGCCCCGGAACAGGAGCATAGTCATGGCTGGCTGTTCGCGCTTGCCGACGGTGTGGGCGGCCAGGAGAAAGGCGAGGTCGCGTCCCGCACAGCAGTGGAGACGCTCCTCGCCGGATTTCGCCAGGCCACCAGCGGCGAGCAGCTCAGGTCGTTATTGCCGCGTCTCGTACAGGCAGCCAATGCGAAGGTCTACGAGACCGGACTGGCCAGTAAACCGGGCGGAGTTGCAATGGCGACGACGCTGGTGGCCTGCGCGCTGCGGTTCGATCGCGTGGTGGTTTCGCACGTGGGGGATTCGCGCTGCTATTCGATTCGCCACGGGCACGCAACAGCGCTCACTCGGGACCATACCATGGTCGCCGAGCAGGCGCGCATGGGTTTGATTTCCGACCGGGAGGCGGCCGAAGCCGAGACTCGTCACATCCTCACCCGTTCGCTCGGCAACGGAATGTTTGTCAACGTAGAGACCAGCGACTACCCAGTCTTGCGCGGAGATGTGCTCCTCTTGTGCTCGGATGGACTGCACGGCGCGGTGCCTGCCGCGGAGATGGCGGACATCGTTACTCGCAACACCGACTTGAACTCCGCGGCCCGCGAGCTCATCGACGCCGCGAACGAACACGACGGAGGCGACAACGTCAGCGTCCAGTTGATTCGAATCCGGAGCGTTGAGCGGATCGGGATGTACCGCGGGCGGCCATATAAACTGGCCGAGCCGCCCGAGGCAGAAATGCCAAAACCGCTCATTTGAGCGATTTTCGACTTCCACGACCGGCTGGTAGCAGCAGGGACTCAAGCGACGTCACGATTCGCATGGGCTGTCCTTCAACACGCCGCCAGCAGCTTTTCCTTCAACCTCGCTTGCATCTCCGGCGACAGCTTCTGCCCTTCGTGCGCCACATAGAACACATCGATTGCGCGATGCCCTTTGGTGTCGACCAGAACCACGTCGATGTTGCATGCGCTCGACGAAAACACTGTTGCCAGGCTATATAGGAGTCCCGGCCGGTCTTCGGTTTCGATCTCTACCAGTGTCAACGCCGGGCTTGCTTCTGAATCGAACTGCACCTGCGGCGGCATAGTCCGCTTCCTCGCTTCCGGCAACGCACGGCCCCGCATCAACCGGTGGGCGTCGGTCTTGCCCAGCGCGATGCGCCGGATCAAGTCGCTGAGACGATCGGCTTCGCTCGGGTTTTGCTGGAGCATGCGTCCCGGATCGCCGAAGACGAATGTGTCGAGCAGAACGCCCGTCGCGTTCGAGAAGGCTTCAGCTTTCAGAATGTCCAGGCCAAAACTGGAAATCGCGGCGGCAAACGATGCGAACAGGGACGGCATATCCCTGGCCACCACCGTCATCCGATATGCCCCTTCCATCGGGTCCAGCCGCACGGCCACCCCGGTTGGCCGGCTCTGCTCGTAGAGCTGGAGATGCCCGGCAATCTCCGCCGGTGAATGCGCACGCAGGTAGCGTAAGGGGAATCCCTTGACGAACTCCGCATTGCCGGGGAGATCCTCGGGCACCTGCTGGATTCGATCGGTTTCCAGTTCGCGCACCAGTTCATGCTGGGCGACCGTATAGGCGCGCCACAACTGCTCCAGGCGCCACGCAAGTTTGGCGTCTTCACTGAGGGCCACGGTTCTGGCGTAGGTCATCACCGCGAGCAGTTTCAACCGCTCGATCGTTCCCACGCGCTCAGCCAACAGACGCGCGGTCGCGGGGTCGTCCATGTCACGCCCGCTCACGGCGTCGGAAAGATCGGACTGGTGCCGGATCAGGAATTCAACGGCGCCGCGCGCGTCTTCCGGCATCTGAAGACGGACCATGGCTTCGTGTGCGCGCTCCGCCGCGAGTCCCAAGGGATCGGCGTCGCGGCGTCCCATCTCATGAAACAGGAGCGCAAACAGGAGCAGTGTCACGTCATCGATTTCGGACAGCAACCCCGCGAATCGCTGCCTTTCCGCGTTGGCGGCGGAGCACAATTCGAGCACGTGTTCGATGGTCTGCAGCACATGTTCGCCTACGGTATAGCGATACTCCGAAGCCTTCGTTACCAGGCACTCGACGGCGCCCCACTCGGGAAACAGCCCCCGCATCAGACCGGTATCCTCCAGCGTGCGGAGCGCCATTCCGGCATGCGGGCACGCCAGGATGGGCTTGAACGCCGCCCAGATCCGTTGCGGCCGGGCACAGTAGCCGGCGAAAGCGTCTTTCGCGGCTTCGAGTCTTCGCTCCGTTTCCGCGGCCGGCACGACGCCGTGGCGGCCGATGAACTCGACCATGCGGAAGACCAGCGATGGATCGCTTGCGAGTTGCGACGGGTTACGCAAGAGCAGCCGATCGCGCGAAACCGTGAACTCCTGGTTCGATAGCCGGGAGCGGTACTCGCGGAAGTTCTCCAGCAGCGAACTGCGGCTCTTCTCGGTCCCTTCCATCGCGCGGCGCGCTTGGCTAAAAATCGTGCGCGCACATTCGAAATACTCTCGCACCCAATCAGATGAAGCCTTGCCGCCCGCGAATGCCTGGCGCGCCAAACTTTCCTGCGCTTCAAAATCCAGAATGTTATGGTCGCATCCGGCACGGTAATGCAAGAAGCAGCGCGTGGAGGCAACGAAGGCGGCTGCGCGATTCAGTTCGTCGCCGCTTCCTTCGTGCTCCGTCTTGAGCATCACCAGCCAATGGATCAGGCGCACGTCCTGCAAGCCGCCGGGACCCTCTTTCACATCGGGCTCCGCGTGGTCAGGCGTGTTTTGATACCTGGCGTGGCGCGCACGCGCCAACTCACAAAGGCGCTGGAACATCTTCTCGCCGTGCAATGCCAATGCGCCCGTCAGCCTGCCTTTGAACTTGTCAAGCACCGCGCGGTCTCCAGCCAGCAGCCGCCGGTCCAGCAGGCTGAATCCGGATACGCTTCCCCGCTCGACGGCTTCCAGGCATTCGGTAACCGTGAGTACCGAGGAGTTCACCCGCAAACCCGCGTTCCAAAGCAGGCGCACCATCTCGGGCAGCAGTTCCTTAAGCGCGTCGGACCGCCTCTCCGAATCCAGGAGGATCACGATATCCAACTCGGAGTAAGGGAACGTCTGGCCCAGTGCATAAGCGCCACCGGCCAGCATCGCCAGGGAGTCCGCGAAGAGCGGCTCGATCACCGCGCGGTACGCCGCGACGACCAGATCGTCAATGCTCTGCGTCAGGCGCTTCTGCGTTGGCGAGGCCTGGCCGCTCGCCAGGAATTCCTCCTCAATCGCGCGCCACGCCTCAGTAGATTGGAGTTCCTGCGGATTCCTGGCTGAGGCGCCGATCCTTCGATTCAAGTGTTCCGCCACAACACTTAGTATCACGTAGCCGCCGCGCTCTCCAACAAGCGGATTTCTTATGGGGCAGATCGAAATTATCTATCTCCGTACACGGGCCGCAAGCTGTTCATCATCAAGCAAATGCGCAGCTCGCCGAGGCCTCGAATCCGAGTGGGCGGCGGAATAACACTGGGGGCCGAAAGGTTCATCCCTGGTTCCGATCCGCGTGCCGGAAGCAGGAGCCACGGCGCGAGCGGCAGGTTCATCCTTGGTCGAGAACTTCGCAGGCCACGAACCTAGAGTGTCATCCAGCGGAAGGATTGGGAGACCCGCCTTCTCATCCCATCCTGAAACCGGGAGTCACCCGAGAGTCCAACGCGCTGGCGATCGCCAGAATGTCCGGCGTTCCGGTCTAGATAACCGCGGCGGGGCGCTTGGCGAGCAGCGTTCGCGAGGCCTTTTGCGTCGCGGCCCCGGACTCTTTTTCCGCCAGCTTCATCGATTCCGTCACCTGTGCGGCGTAAGCCTTGATCCTCTCCGGAAGCAGCGACTCCAGATCGGCGGTGAAGCGATCCTTCGGCATCGAGATGCTCAGCGCGGCCACGACATCGCCGTTCGGGCTGCGGATTGGCGCGCCCACGCAGCGCCCGCCCGGCACCGTTTCTTCGCGGTCCCAGGCGTAGCCCCGTTCCCGGACCTCCGCAAGATCCTCCTGAATGGCGCGGAAATCAGTCAGAGTGGCCGGCGTCAGCCGGAATATCCCGTACGTGTAGAGCAGCCTTTGCGCCTTCTCGGGTGTCTGGAAGGCGGCAATCGACTTGCCCAGCGACGAAGCGTAAGGCTGCAGCACTCCGCCCTTGTAGTTCGACATGCGAATCTGGTGGGTACTCTCGATCACCTCGATCACCCGGACCAGATCGTCGAAGAGGAACGCGAGCGCCACGGTCTCGCCAAATTCCGCGTTGATGGCGTTTAGCACGGGGACTGCGGATTCACGCACCAGGGCCAGAGTCCGGTGTTGCAGCGGGCTCGGCCAATCCTGGCCCAGGCTATAGTCTTCGTTCCGGTCGCGGACCAGATACCCGGTGGCCTGTAATGTATGCAGAAGCCTGAGCGTCGATGCTTTTCCCAGACCTGCCGCTTCCGCCAAGTCCTTAAGAGACATGGGAGTAGCGGCGGTTGCCAGCGTCTCCAGAATTCTCACGCCCTTGGCGAGCGAGCGGGACTCGTAGGCCGTTTCAGCACTTACGGGCTTTGCGATGGCGCGACGTTTCGTTTTTTCCATAGTCCGTGTCAATTTATTGATGATTATACAGCAGAAGTCTCGGGTTCAGCGCGTAATTCACATGGAAAGAAGAACTTATGGCGTCGGCGGGTCGCCGGCCTTAGCCCTCGTTCATCAGTCTGCCTGAATTCAGCGGATTATTGGGTCGAGTCCGGCCGGCAGTTCCCGCGGTTGGCCAATCGGCAGACTGCGCGAGCGGGAGCGCTTGCCGCGGGAGTCCCTAAGCAATGACATGGCGGCCAGGAAGTTGACCGCCCCGCCCACGCCCGATGAAGAGAGCGCCCGCGGCGTGTGGTCGCGCGAACCGTTCTATCCTATTTGAAATTAAGTTTCAATTTATCGCTTGACGTTCCGAACAATTGTTACTATGCTACGGTTTTGATGGCTTACACTCCCTCTGGCTGAGGCCGGACGGGCCTCAAACGCCTGAAACCTATGATCGAACGTAGCCAATTCGCTGGAGTGATAGCCGCGTTGCTCCTGCCACGAGACGACCTGGGGCGCCCCGAGTGGGACGCCTTTGAGCGAAACGCCCGCTTCGTTCTGGATATGGGGGCGGTGGGGCTGTGTGTGAACGGCGCGACGGGCGAGTTCGCCGGCGCTTCCCAGGCCGAGCGGCGCGAAGCCGTCGTACGAGCGCGCAGGGTCAGCGGGTCAGCGCTTGTCGTTAGCGGCATCGGAGGGACGCGCTGGACGGAGATCCTCGCGCTGGGCCGTGAGGCGGAAGGCGCAGGCGCGGATGCCTTGCTCGTGCCGACTCCCTATTTTTTCAGCTACGCACTTGAGGATCTGGCCGAATTCTACCGGCGCCTGGCCGTCGAGTTTGGTATTCCGTTGCTGATCTACAACCTGCCTGCTTTTACTGGCGGCCTCGATGCCGCGCTAGCCTTTCAGTTGATTCAGGAGTTACCCGGGATCGCCGGCGTGAAAGACAGCAGCGGACAACTGGATCTGCTGGAGTTGTTGACCATTGCGCATTCTGGAAAGGCTTTGCGGCTGGTGGGGAACGACACCGTACTGGCCGAGGCCCTGACGCGCGGACTGTGCGATGGGACGATCTCGGGCGTGGCGGGTGTCCTGCCGGAATTGACCGTGGCGCTTTGGAAGAGCGCCGCGGGCACGGATGCGGCGCTGTTCAACAGACTAGCTTCCCGGCTTGAAACGCTCATTGAAGAACTGGACGAATTCCCTACACCGTGGGGGCTGAAGCTCATTGCGGAGTTGCGCGGACTCGGACCCGCGTCGATCGGGCTGCCGCTTTCGGCGGAGCGCCAGAGGGAAGCTGCCCAATTCGCGGAGTGGTTCCCACGCTGGTGGAAAGACGCGGATGCGGATCTTGCGAAGGCGTTGAATGCGCCCGTCGGCCTCTGCCAGAGCGTTGCCTGACGCGGCGAGTTTAAGGCGTGGGCGCACGTGCGGCGCGAATCATCCTGCATCCAGAGGAACGATTATGCGGTCACTTTTGGGCGTGGTCTTGTTCGGTCTCATCATCTCTGGTTCTACGTTCAACAGCCTGGCCGGCGGCCTGGTGATTGAGCGCGCATTCGGCCCGGAGATTCCGACCGGGCCGTACAAGCATCCCACCTGCATCACGGAACTCGACAACGGCGACCTTTACCTCGTTTACTACGGCGGGGCGGGGGAGTACGCCATTCACACCGGCGTGTTCGGTTCGCGCTATTCCCAAGCGGCGAAGACGTGGTCCGCGCCGAAGCTCATCGCCTCCGATCCCTTTCGCTCGGTCGGCAACGGCGTCGTCTGGCAGGCGCCCGACGGCGTGGTGTGGCTGTTCTACGTGGTGCGTTGGGGCGAGACATGGTCCACATCTCGGGTTCAGGCGAAGGTGTCCAGGGACGGAGCGCAGACCTGGTCGGAGAGCTTTGTCGTTTCCGAACGCGAAGGGATGATGGTGCGCGGACGGCCGATTGTGCTCTCCACCGGCGAGTACCTCTTGCCCGCGTATCACGAGACGGGCTCCGATCCGGAACTCGTTGGGCCGGCCTCTAGCGGGTGGTTCCTGCGTTGGGACGCAGCGCGCGCGCAGTGGCTGGAGAGCGGAGCGATTCACTCGAAGAAGGGCAACATCCAGCCGGCAGCGGCGGAGATCGCTCCGGGGCATTTGATCGCGTATTGCCGGCGCGGCGGCGGATACGGCCCGGTCACGGATGGCTATGTGGTTCGCTCCGAGTCCTTCGATGGCGGCCGCACGTGGA
>Ga0181528_10000083_pt1 | contig 86784 bp, 94 predicted proteins | sample PEATcosm2014_Bin_47_FD_119742 | JGI IMG/M metagenome (GOLD analysis project Ga0181528, IMG submission 119742) | Peatland microbial communities from MTU Mesocosm Facility, Houghton, MI, USA - PEATcosm2014_Bin10_10_metaG | ecosystem: Environmental > Terrestrial > Soil > Wetlands > Peat | place...
ATGGTAGGCACGAGGAGACTCGAACTCCTGACCTCTACCGTGTCAAGGTAGCGCTCTAACCAACTGAGCTACGCGCCTACATTCGGCTGGTGCCGACTAGATTCAAATTGATTGTAACCTGAGAGCGGGGCGCGGGCAAATCTGTGGAAATGATTGCCGCTGGCAGGCGATTCCATTTGCTTCCGTCACAGAAGGAGTTCGGTGGGTGGAGTCGCTTCCCAGGGAGCGCGGTTGCGCTGGAACACTCGCGCGCCGTTCACGCCGCGCAGATAAATGTGTCCGTCGCTCATGGAGAGAATGCCTCCCTCGCGCAGACCAATAACGGGCGTCTCGTTTTCTTCCAGGTATTGCAAAAGGCGTTCCTCGCGTGTTTCGCCCATGTGTCTTGAATCGGGGTCAGGATCCTGGTAGTGGGGATTGATCTGGAAAGGAAAGAGGTTCAGCGCCGCCAGCGTGGGCGGTTCCACGATCGGCATGTCGTTGGTGGTGCGAATTGTGGGACCGGCCACGTTCGAACCGGCACTCGCGCCCATGTAAATCATTCCCTGGCTTACGCGGTTGCGAATAGCCGCTATGAGGTCGAGTTCGTACAGCGCCCTCAACAGGCGGAATGTATTGCCTCCGCCGACAAACACAGCATCGGCCGCGTCCAGGGCTTGCACTGGGTTGCCGTGGTCTTCAATAGAGGCGCACTCGAATCCCATGCCTTGGAAGCGGGCGACGGCCCTTTCTGCGTAAGCCTTGCGATCCGCCAGCGCATAAGGGATAAATACCACGCGGCGTGCGGGACCCAGTGCGTTGCGAATCTCAGACTCCGCATGGTCGAGGTATCCGGTTCCGTAGACGGTAGAGGTGCTGATAAGAAGCAGCCTGGGGAGTAGCGACATACCTAGAAAATATCAGAGCCTGACGCGCCCAGGGGCAGGAAATTCTTCCTTAACGTACCAGCATGGGGCGGGGCGGAAAGATTTCGTTGGCGAGCACGGCCGATGACATGACCATGTGCCGCTTCGCCTCATCAACGTTGCTGGCCACAATCTCCAGCGTTCCGTTCTTGACTACAAGCACGGCGTCGCAACGTTCCAGCGTACTGAGGCGATGGGCAATCATAAAGGTGGTGCGGTTGGCCATGAGCCTGCTGAGTGCATCCATGATGAGTTGTTCGGTGCGGGTATCTACGGCGCTGGTAGGTTCATCAAGAATCAGCATGGGAGCGTCTTTCAGGAAGGCGCGGGCAATGGCCAGTCGCTGGCGCTCGCCTCCGGAGAGTCTCGCGGCGCCATCGCCGATCAGGGTGTCATAGCCCTGCGGCAGGCACTCAATGAACTGGTGCGCGTTGGCCGACTTTGCCGCCTCCACTACTTGGGAACGCGAAGCTTGCGGGAGCGCGTAAGCAATGTTGCCGGCAATAGTGGTCGAGAAGAGCATGGGCTCCTGCAGTACGATGGAAAACTGCTGGCGCAGGTCGGCAAGGTTGTACTCGCGCAGGTCGGTTCCATCCACTAGGATTGCGCCGTCGGAGGGATCGTAGAAGCGGGTGAGGAGATTTACAAGAGTGCTCTTGCCGGAGCCGCTAGGGCCCATGATGCCGACGCGCGTGCCGGGATGAATGTGGAACGAGATGTCCTGCAGAACGCTGCGGCCTCCTGTCGTGTACTGGAAGGAAACGTGGCGGAATTCAACTTCCCCGCGAGCGCGCACTGGCTCGGGCGATGCAGGAACATCGGCGAGTTCCGGGGTTTCGTCAAGAAGAGCGAAAGCCCGATGCAGGCTGGCAAGCGAAGACTGCAGTTCGGGAAGCTTGGTGCTCATGGTGCGAAGCGGCTCGTACAACTGCGCCATATAGGCCATGACCAGGAGGAACTCGCCGACCGTGATGATCCCCTGACGAACCTCGGTCACTCCCATGACAAGTGCGACGGCCGTGCCCAGTGCCACGGAGAACCCGATGAGCACGTGGAATCCAGCCTGAATCGATGCAAGCCGCACCTGCTCGGTCATCCGCTGGCGCGACTTGCGCCGGAAAAGCTCATCCTCGTAGGCTTCTTGCCCAAAGGCTTTGACGGCGCGCAGGCAGCTTAAGGCCTCGTGCAATACGAGCATGGCAGAGCTGTCGAGTTCGCGAACCTCGTCATAACCCTTGCGAACCTTGCGGCTGGAGTTACGAGCAAGCACAAAAAGTACTGGAGAGAGAATCGCGGCCAGCGATGCGATGTGCCAACTGATGCGCATGGTGACCGCGAGCATGGCTACAAAGGTGAACGCCGAAGAGAGGATGGGAACCATCCCCTGCAGAAGCAGGTTCTGAATTGCGGGAGCATCGTATTGAATGCGATACGCAATGTCATTAGCGCCACGGCGGTCATGCACGGAAAGGCTGAGGCGCTGCGCGTGAAAGAGCAACTGGCCGCGCAGGTCGTGCACCAGTTTTTCTCCCGTGTACGTGGCCAGAAGCCAACTTGCCAGAGACTGCAGGCAATTCAACAGGGCAATTATGATGAGCAACGTCGCGCAGATCACCAGTGCGCCGTTTGAGGCCGTGAGCCAGCGGTGCGGCCATGGCATGGCTCGCAGCCACACGGGCAACGCGCGCGTGCCGAGCACATTGTCAACGGCAATTTTCAGCGGCAGCGGCGCCAGCAGCATCACTGGAGTGGAGAGCAAACTCAGCAGGCTGATGCCCGCCAGATGTGGCCAGCAGGGTCGCGCCTCGCGAAAGACCTTTCGCAGCAACGACGCAGTAGGACGTTGCTTTATGCCGGATGCATCCATAATCCCACATCGCCTTGGAACGGAGATGCAGTGAGCATAGGCATGAATCGATCACACCACAATCGGGTTCTGCCATTAGCTGGGACAAAACGCACCTTAGTCCTACTCGCAATCTAGCTAGGTTAAGTCCTGCGGTGGCGCGTTCTGAATGGGAAAGGACCCGGAACGGGAAGCCGCTTGAAACGAAGAGCCCTGAAGTATAAAGGATTCCTCAATAACGTCGCCTCTCCGGAGCATTCTTAACTTTCACTCATTTTCACCGGAGCTAATTATGAGAATCCTTGTAGTGGAAGATGACGCGCCGCTTGCGTCCTACATTCGTAAGGGGCTGGAGGCGGAGCATTACGCCGTGGACGTTGCGCTTGACGGAGAACAGGGCGCATTGATGGCGCGCGAACTGGATTATGACCTCCTCGTCCTCGATCTGAACCTGCCTAAACTCGATGGCATTTCCCTTCTGCGCAACCTGCGTCCCAGTAAGCCGGAAGTCCCGGTGCTGGTGCTCACGGCACGCCCCCTGGTGGAAGACCGCGTACAGGCCTTGGACAGCGGTGCCGACGATTGCATCAACAAGCCGTTCTCCTACTCCGAACTTTCCGCGCGTGTGCGGGCGCTCATGCGGCGCGGACGGCCCTCGTTGGAATCCATCCTCCAGGTAGCGGACCTGCAATTGAATCGCATTGAGCGCAAGGTACGTCGCAATGGGCGGCAGATTGAGCTCACCGCTAAGGAATTTGCGCTGCTGGAATACCTGATGCGGAATGCCGGAAGACGTATCACCCGATCCATGATCATCGAGCACGTGTGGAATATCAGCTTTGATACCAGCACGAACGTGGTGGACGTTTACATCAACTACCTCCGCAAGAAGGTGGACGACGGTGCTGCCTTCCGGTTAATTCACACGGTGCGCGGAGTGGGCTATGAACTTAGCGATCATCAGAACGAGGTCGCATGAACCAGCCACGCACATTTCTCGATGAAGCGTTCCACGCGCTGGCGCAGCCTGTGATGGCCTTGCGCGCCACAGTGGAATTAGGACTGTCCGAGGAACCTGACAAGCTGGATTCTAAACAGGTTCTGGGTGATTGCCTGAGGCTCATCGATAAACTCACCCGCGACCTCGCCCTGGTACGCGAGATTGCCAGCATTGAGAAGCCTCCCACGCTGGAGGTCTGCGATGGAGCAGCGTTGTTGCGAAGTTGTGTGGAGGAAATGGCTCCGGTTGCACGTGAGCGTGGCATTTCCGTCCACGTGGAAGCCGACGCTGCACCCATGGAGTGCGATCCCGGAAAATTCCGGCGTGCCACGTTCGTTCTCCTCGACAGCTTGCTGGCCATCGTGCCCGCCGATGATGAAATTCGCCTGACGCTTCGCGAAGACGGAAGCGCCCTGCGTCTCGTCGTATTCCCCGCTGCGATCGGAGCGCTGCGCCAGAAACTTTGGTGGAAGCTGATCCAATCCGCGGGAGGCACGCTGACGGAGCCTGGCGCAACCATACTTTTCCCGAAAGCGGCCTGTCGGCAAATACCCGTTACTCCTTTAGCACATAAGGAATTTCTAACCTCCTTCTAATTTCCTTCAAAGAAAGAACCAGTACAAGAAGCTCATGACCGCCGCCCGCAATCTGATTCCAGTTGCACACCACATTCCCTCGGCACACGTTGCCGCCTCCATTCTGATTGCCACTCCCAACGCTCTTCTTCGCAAGCAACTTGCTGACCGCCTGCGAGCCGTGACAGTGGTAGAGGAGGTCTGCACTGGTGCCGAAGCACTCGACAGGTTGCAGCGCCGCGGCGCACGCATCGTCGTGCTGGATCGCAAGATTCCCGATCTCAATTGTGATGAGCTGATCGGGGTCGTGGAGAGCCAGTATCCGGGTACCGAGGTTGTGCTCATTGACGGCGATAGTGGGGCCATTGACCTTCCAGAGGAGATGCGGGGCGACGAGACATTTGAATTGCTCGAAGCGTGGAATCTTGCGATGGAGCATGTTCCCGCCGCAAGGCCAGTTCGGACCAGTCCCAAAGCGCTCGACGAGATGATGGCGTTGCCAGGAATGATCGGCATGAGTGAACCAATGCATAAGGTCGCGCGAATGGTGCGAGCCGTGGCGCACCACTCCACCTCCGTGCTCATCACCGGGGAGACGGGTGCGGGCAAAGAGTTGGTAGCCGAGGCCGTGCACAGACTCAGCAGGCGAGCCGATAAGCCATTTGTCACCGTGAACTGTGCCGCGATCCCCGAAGCACTGCTGGAGGCCGAACTGTTTGGCCACACGCGCGGAGCCTTTACGGGCGCAGTCCAATCGCGCCTGGGAAAGATTCACGCGGCTCAAGAAGGAACGATCTTCTTTGATGAGATTGGTGAGCTTCCACTCGCGAGCCAGGCCAAACTACTGCGCTTTTTGGAGTGTGGAGAGGTGCAAAGGCTGGGCACCAGTGACGTCTTCCGCCTTGATGTACGAGTGATCGCCGCCACCAATGTGGACCTTGAAAGACGCGTGCAGGAAGGACTCTTCCGCGAGGACCTCTTCTATCGTCTCTCGGTGTTTCCCATCGAACTGCCGCCACTGCGCGAGCGGGTAGCCGACATCCCTCTTCTGGCAGCTTTTTTTCTGGAGAAGCTGACCGGCCGCAAAGCGAGCCTGAGCGCGGCAACCTCCGCAAAACTCATCATGCATCACTGGCCGGGCAACATCCGTGAGTTACGCAATGTGATTGAGCGCGCTTTCGTGTTGGCCGACGGAGGAATGGAGATTGCACCAGAGCAGATCATGCTACGCAAGCCATGCGCTTCGGTGCGCGTCGTCTCAGAGAGTTCTTAACTGCGCGAGCCTCTGTTGGCAACTCCCGTGCAGATACAATCACCGATCGCATCACGAGTTTCCACGAGGACGATATGAATGATTGGCAGGTCATCCCGGAGATTGTAGGTTGTAACGCAAACCTACGACTGGCCGTAATGCAGATGATGGACGCCCTGGAAGAAGAGCACCATGTCGTACTTGAAGGAGAGCCCGGAAGCGGGCGTCGTTTGCTGGCGCGCAGCGCGTGGGCACGGCGGACACCAGGCGCTCGGCCCTTATTCACCTTGGACTGCCACATATTCGGCGGAGACGCCACCGAGGCGCTGCTGTTTGGCGAGCGCTCCAGCGCTGATTCTCATCCCATGCTGCACGGCGGACGATTCAATCTGTCCATGACTGGCGGCCTCCTGCTGTTGCATGCGGACGAACTTGCGGTGAGAACACAGACCCGGCTTGCGCAGGCACTCGACCCGCTGCTCTGCAAACCCCGTCGTGCTGGTATGCAGTTGATGATTACATGCACGCCGTTGTCCGATGGATCTCTCCCACTCTATCCCGGGCTCGCGGCGATGGTGCGGAGAATTCAGCTTCCGGCGCTGCGTGAGCGTATTGAAGACATTCGCCCGATTGCCGAAGCATTCCTTCGTAACGCTTCTCCGTTTGAGAGTGTTCGCTGCTCGCAGGCGTTGATTGATCGTTTCTGCGAATACTACTGGCCGGGCAACATCACGGAACTGCGGTCGATCTTGCGTCGGCTGTTGCTGGAGTCGCACAGTGGCCTTCTCGACGTGCGACAGCTGGACGACCTGATGTGTCGCGACCAGAGCTGCTTTGCCCTGAGCCAGGGAGTGCCCCCAGGCGTGCACGTGCACCTCCTGCAGCACGCGTCAGTGTCAGAAAGCGGGAGCGTGCAATGAGCTTGATCGAAACGCCTCTAATGCAGCGGCTCAGTCACTTTCTGGACGCAACCGCCTGCCGCAGTGGCGTGATCGCCAACAATATCGCGAACATCGACACCCCCGGCTATCATGCGCATGATCTCGACTTTCGCAGCCAGCTTGCATCCGTGATGAGCGGCGAGCCCAATGCCCCGCGTGTGGTGGAGGTTGCAGGACTCACCGAACGACCCGATGGCAACAACGTGAACATGGACCGCGAGGGACTGGCACTGGCCCAGGCGCAACTGCAATTTCAAACTGGCGTGGCATTGATGAAGTCGGAAATTCATCGCCTCTCGCAGGCCATCCATGAAGGAGCCCAGCAATGAACCTGTTTGGCGTCATGGGAATCAGCGCCTCCGGCCTGAGTGCTGAGCGTACGCGCGCCGAGGTGGTGACCGGCAACATGGCCAACGCCGAGAGCACGCGCACCGCCGAAGGCGGCCCATATCAGCGAAAAGAAGTGGTACTGCAAAGCGAGGGACCATCAAGCTTCCGCATGCAACTGGCCAGTGCCGGAGGGCAAACGAATGGACCCGCAGGCGGTGTGTCGGTACGATCCATCGTCTCTGATACAGCGGCGCCAGTAATGCGCTATGAGCCCTCGCATCCCGACGCAGACGCCAACGGTTTCGTTGCCTACCCCAATATTAATCCTGTGCTGGAGATGACCGACCTGATGGGTGCCGCGCGCGCCTACCAGATGAATGCTTCCGCCGTGCAGGCTGCCAAGCAGATGATCCAGCAGTCCATTGAGCTGCTGAAATAGGAGTCGCGCTGTGGGCATTACACCAACTTCGCTAGGCAGCCTCGCCAGCATTTCCGGCAATGCATCGGCACCCGCCGCAGCCGCCCAGGGCAGCTTTGCTGACACGCTGAGCGCAGCCGTGCAGCTGGTGAACAATCTGCAGGCCGGTGCGGAGCAGAAGGTGACCAACCTGCTCTCGGGAAATGGCGAAGACGTACACGCCGCAACGCTTTCCGTTGAGCGCGCCTCTCTCGCGTTTGACCTGATGCTGCAGGTCCGGAACAAGATGGTCAGCGCGTATCAGGAGATTTCGCGACTGCAGTTCTAAGGCCTCCCAATGAGTGATTCCAAGAGTTTCGGGCAAGTGGCGGGCCAGCTGCGCGATTTCGCTGGAACCCTTTCCGCACGGCAGCGAATGCTGCTGATTGGAGGAGCGCTGTTGGTGGCCGTTGTGTTGTTCACGTTTGTGCACCTGCTGTCGAAGCCTGAGATGACGGCGCTGTACTCGAATATGGAGCCCGCTGACGCGCAGTCGCTCGCGCAGCATCTGAGCACCAGGAACATTCGCTATCAGCTTTCTGCTGATGGCAAATCCGTGCTGGTTGCCGCCGATCAACTCGACACAGCAAGGCTGGAAATCGCCACCAATGGGACGCCACGCAGCGGTCGCATGGGCTTCGAACTGTTCGACAAAGCCAACTGGGCAGCCAGTGATTTTGATGACAAGGTGAATTATCAGCGCGCGCTGGAAGGCGAACTCGAACGCACCATTCAGGCCATGAGTGGAGTGGCCGCCGCGCGGGTGCATCTTGCGATCCCGCCTGACTCGATCTACTCGGGACAGGACCGACAGGCCAAGGCGGGAGTCATTCTCAAGTTGAAAGATCACCGCCTGAGCGCATCCATGCGACTGGCCGTGCAGCGCCTGGTGGCAAGCGCCGTAGACAAACTCGACGCACAGAGCGTAACCGTGGTGGATGCCGAAACCGGCAACGGCAATGGCAATGCCTCCGCGCAGTCCGCCGCCGAAGAGCGCGGTACTGACGAGGTGCTGGCCGAGCGACTGGTGCGCACGCTGGAGCCTATCGTGGGCGGCGATCATGTGCGCGCCACCGTGCACACCGAGTTTGACCCAAGCACGGTGGAAGAGCAGCAGGAGAGTTACGACCCTGACACAGCGGTTGCGCTCACCATGCAGCGCAGCGAGGAAAATAACGGCGGAGCGCAACCTGGCGGAGCAGCCGGAACCGTGTCCAACGTACCCGGCGGGGGAATTCCGGCGAAGGCGTCCATGGGCGATGTCACAGCGCAGTCGAAGTCTGAGAACGGAACCTACGCGGTGAACAAGCTCGTGCGCCACTCCATGCAACCGGCCGGACGTCTCAAGCGGCTGGCCGTTGCGGTGCTCGTCGACGACATCTACAACGCCGCCAACAAGAACAACCCCCGGCAGCGTCGCTCGCCTGAAGAGTTGAAGAGCATTGAGGAGATCGCGAAAGCCTCCGTCGGCTTCGACAGCGCACGCGGAGACATTCTCACCGTGCAAAACATCGGCTTCCAGATCACGCCAGTCGACATACCTGCGCCGCCAACCCGCGTGCAGAAGCTGCGCGGCCTGCTAATTGACTGGAGCGGCTATGTACGCCTCGGCGCTTTGCTGCTTCTCTTTGCCATCACTTATCTTCTGGTGCTGCGTCCGGTAAAGAGCCAACTGATGCATGCTTTGAACGCTAGTGCCACCCGCAGGACAGCCCTTTCCTCACCTGCAGATGCACTTGCTGCATTGTCCGCCGCAGAGAGCGATGATGAAGCCTTAGGCGGCCATCGCCAGGTGAAGCATCTGAAGAGCGACATCTCCGCCCGCGTGAAGCAGGAGCCGGTGAATGCCTCGCGCCTGGTCCAGAGCTGGATTCGTGAGGGCGAACGCTGATGCCTGAAACCAATCCGCACAAAGGCCTTCGCAAGGCAGCCGTGCTGCTCGTCCTTCTGGGCGAAGAGACCGCCAGCCTCATCTTCCGCAACTTGAATGAGAATGAATTGCAGCGCCTGACGCAGGAGATCGCGGAGGTTGGCGCAATCGAACCTGCGGAAGCCGTAGCGATTCTGAATGAGTATTACAACCTTGCCATTGCGCAGGAGTACATGGCGCAAGGTGGAGTGGAGTACGCCGAACGCCTGCTGGTGAAGACCCTCGGCGAGGAAGGTGCGCGTGCCATGCTGGAGGCGGTGAGCCGCGCGCAGGAACTGAGCGCCAGCAAGTTAGATTCTTTGCAGAAAGCCGATCCGCAACAACTCGCTAAGTTTCTGCAAGGCGAGCACCCGCAGACCATCGCGCTCATCATGGCTCATCTCGATCCCAGGCAGGCCTCGGCGTTGCTGATGAAGCTTACGGAGGAGACCCGTGCAGCTGCCGTAAAACGGTTGGCCGAGTTGCGCCAGTTCTCCCCTGAGATGGCGCAAAAAGTTTCCGTGGTGCTGCACAAGCGACTGCAGGCGCTTGGCGAACAGAGCCGCCGCGCGTACGCGGGATTCAAGGGTGTGGCCGATCTGCTCAATCGCATGGATCCCGCTTCCGGCAAGGTGATTCTCGAAATCATCGAACGCGACGATGCAAAGCTTGCGATGAGCATTCGCAACCTGATGTTCACCTTTGACGACTTGCTTGGCGTTCCCGAAGTTGGGATTCGCGAACTACTGGCGCAACTCGACAAAAAGACGCTGGCGCAGGCACTGAAAGGTGCCTCCGCTCAATTGCGTGATCACCTCTTCAAGTCAATGTCGTCGCGTGCGGTGGACATGCTGAAGGAAGATATCGAATCGTTGGGACCATTGCGCAGCCGCGAAGTGCTGAAGGCTCAGCAGGAGTGTGTGACCGTGGCGCGCAAGCTTGAGTCGCAAGGAAAGATCCAGCTCAAACAGGAGAGCGAAGATGAACTCGTCGTCTGAGCTATTCCAGAACACGCCCTACGTCCGCATGGAATATCGGGAACCAGACGAGCGCGTCGCGTCCTCACAATCCGGCGCCGGCAGCAATCGGCAGACCGTAACAGAGCCTGTGCCCGATCCCGCCGAGATTCTTGCAGTGCGCCTGGAAGAGGAGAAGCGCACCATCGCCACGCAGATGCGCACAGAGTCTGAGCGTCAAATTCAGCATGCACGCTCAGCCATAGCCCAGGCCATTGATGCATTCGCCAAGCAACGGGACATGTATTTCCGGCAAGTAGAAGGCGAGGTTGTGCAACTCGCATTGGCCATTGCACGCCGCATCCTGCATCGCGAAAACCAGATCGATCCGCACCTGCTGGCAGCCCTTGTTCGGCATGAGTTGGATCAACTCGACACGGCAACCACTGTGCGCCTGGTTGTGTCCCCGGACGGACTTACCTGTTGGAGTAGCGCTGCCTCGTCCATGCCGCGTAAGGTGGAAGTCGAAGTCGACCGCACCCTTGCGTCCGGCACGCTTCGCATCGAGACCGCGCTGGGCTCGACTGCCATCGACTTCGAACATGAGTTGAAGGAAATTGAGTGCGGCTTCTTTGACCTGCTCTCGCACCGTCCTTCGTCCGAAGATTCCAGTTCGGCGCGCGTGCAATGATCCTCGACTCCTACCAGCAAGCGCTCCAGCAGCTGCCGCACCGATTGTGGAGTGGACGCGTCTCGCGCGCCATCGCGGGGCTCATTGAGTCCGTGGGACCGCACTGCGCGCTTGGTGATTGCTGCACCATCCGCGACCGCGACGGCAACACCGTAGAAGGCCAGGTGGTCGGCTTCCATGGTTCCACCGTACTCTCCATGCCGCTCCATTCGGCCAGCGGCGTTCGCTTTGGAGACACAGTTTCCACCTGGGGCGCGCGACCTTGCATCCGCGTGAGTGAAGCAATGCTGGGCCGAGTAGTCGATGCGCAAGGTTGCGCGATGGACGGAGGCGCGCCGCTCACCGCGGGCGGGCCCATGCCCGTTGTTCGACCCGCGCCGGATCCTTTCGCTCGCGAGCCGATTACAAGTCCATTGGGCACTGGAGTGCGCGCGATTGACGCTTTTCTTACCTGCGGTCGCGGCCAGCGCGTAGGAATTTTCGGAGGCAGTGGCGTTGGCAAAAGCACGCTCATGGGAATGATGGCGCGCGGCACCTCTGCCGATCTGACTGTCGTGGCTCTGGTGGGCGAACGCGGCCGCGAGGTGCGCGAATTTCTTAATGACTCGCTGGGCGATGTTGGACGAAGCCGCTCGGTGGTGGTCGTTTCCACATCCGATCAGTCGCCGCTGTTGCGGCTACGTGCCGCACAATCCGCGCACTCCATCGCTGAGTACTTCGCCGCGCGAGGCAAGCACGTTCTGTTGGTTCTTGACTCCATCACACGCTTCGCCATGGCGCAACGCGAGATCGGATTAGCCGCGGGCGAGCCCCCAACTGCCAAGGGCTACACGCCCTCGGTTTTTACCTTGCTCTCGCAACTGGTAGAGCGCGCAGGAAACTTTCGCACCGGCTCCATCACCGCCTTCTACACCGTGCTGATGGAAGGTGATGACCAGATGGACCCCATCGTGGACGCCGTGCGCTCGCTGCTGGACGGACACATCTTGCTTGACCGGCGCATGACCTCCGAAGGGCACTTTCCGCCTATTCACATGCTGGAGAGCCTGAGCCGACTCATGCCCGCCGTCTGCTCAGCTGAACACCTCGCCAAGGCGCGGCGATTGCGCCGCATGCTCGCCGACTACACGCGCTCTGAGGACCTGATCCGCATAGGCGCATATCAGAAGGGTGCCGACCCCGATCTGGATCGCGCCATGAGCGTGATGCCCAACCTGCGCACATTCACCCGCCAAGGCCCTACTGAGATTCCGCCAATCGAGCGCACCATTGAAGCGCTCATGACCATGGCCGAGTAATGCGCTTCCACTTCCAGCTTGAAGGACTTCTGCGCGTCCGTCGGCTGCTGGAGCGTCAGGCTCGTGAGCGCCTCGACGAATCTCTCCTGCGCCTGCAGGCCATCGAGCACAGCCTCGTGGAAGCGCGCCGGTGGCACTTGCAGACCGCTCGCATTCGCGCCAGTAGGAATTTCCTTCCTGCCTGCGAACTGCAGTTTGTGGAATCGGTTCTGCACCAGGCTCAAGAGGCGATCCGGCAATGCGAACACCGCAAAGAAGAAGCGGAGCGCGAGACCGTCGAGTCCCGTAATACCTTTCTTGAAGCCCGCCGGGCAAGGAAGACTGTGAGCACCTTGCGCGAACATGCCTTTCGTCAGTTTCAAATCGAACAGGCCCGGCGCGAGCAGTCCACGCTGGATGAGATGTTCCTGGGAAAGCTGGTCGACGCCCGCAACGCAACCAGCGATCCAACTGAGAACCCACTCGACGAAACACGATCCATGACAGGAATCTAACCTACCGAGTGCGTCGTTGGCCGATGAAGTGCATTGACCCACAACGCATGAAGGCCTTTCCCATCGCCGCAGCCACTGTCCCCACCACGCAGAAGAGCACCGCCTCGCAATCCGGCGCAACCGAAAAGGCAGACTTTCATCAGGTGCTACGAACCGCGACGAAGCTTGACGCGACTTCCTCGAGCGCCGACGCGAAATCTGTTACACCGCAGCCTGGTGCACAGCCGGCTGCCACGCCTGACACGACTTCCCTTCCACTCTCGATCACTTCACGAGAAGAGAAGCTCGCGAAGAACACGCCTGTCGCCGACACAATGGATGTTGCTTCCGAGCAGGCAGCCGAGCCCCCCGCCGCCCTATGCCCGCCAGCGTTGACTAATTCCAGCAAAGTCCGCACGAGTGCTCCTTCGAAATTGGGAAAGGCAATTCGGCCCACACAAGATTTCACGCGGGCAGACAAAGCAGCTGCCGCGCCTATAGACAGCTCGCACCAACTTGCTATCTCTGCGCAGCCAGCACCTCCGCTCGATCTATCCGAAACAACCGCGTTGTCCACCAGTACGGCGCAACCGCAGTCCCAACCCACAGCTTCTGACGCGGCACACATTGATCTCTCCTCATTCGCGCCAGGTGAAAACAATGTCTTGGGAGCGTCGGCCATAGCTGCCGCCGAATCCATCGCGGTAATGCCCGAACTCACGCCGATCGTAGTGTCGCCAAACCTCGTGCCCGCGATTCCGTCTGCAGCGACCCAGCAGAAAAGCGGCACCCGCCCATCGCCGAGCAATGGAACCACGAACGCAACTCGCGCGATGGCCCCCGAAGCGCTTGGCACATCGTCGCTCGAACCGGCAGACATCCGTGTCTGTGCTCATTTCAACGCATTCATGCCGGAACCTTCCGCCGCCGGACCCACCCACCCCGCGCACATGACAGAAACGAAATCGCCAATGTCGCAGGCATCACGCGGTGACCAGATGCACCATGACTCAACATCGCCCACTTCCTCGCCGGGCAAGGAGGCGCGCACCACCAGTCCAGATCATGATGCCAACACATCCCTGAGAACGATGGCGCACGCCTCTCTTGTTGAGCCGAACCCGATTTTGCAGATAGCCCCGGCGCAGATGGCTGCCGAGCCTGCCACTCAATCTGCAATATCACAAGGGGCAACCTCCATTCCGGCTGTTGCTGCGCACAACCCGTCAAGCCCAGCTTTGCCCGGTGCCGCGGCTCAGCCGGTGGTGCAGTCCACTTCCGCAGCGGAACCGCCGCACACCATAGACACTGCGCAACTCCGTGTGCAGGGCAATCAGAGCGAGCTCAAAGTTAGCGTGCAACTTCCCGAACTCGGCAAGGTAGAAGTGCGCGCCGTCAGCACGCATGATGTAACTACCGCGCACGTCACCGCTTTCCGCCACGATGCCATTCCCATGCTCGCCGCCGAACGCGCTGGACTCGAAGATGCACTTCGGTCACACAACGTAATTCTCGGTTCTGTCGGATCGCAGGCACAGGGCCACGCAAACCCGCAGCAGCGTCAGCAAAATTCTCCCACTCCGGCGCAAAGCAGCACAGCGAAGGAGAACGCAACCGCCGCAACCACGGAGGAAGCCTCTTATCCCCGATTTCTTCCGGATCACGCCAGCATCAGCGTTCGCGCTTGATCCGCAACTCGCACAACGCAAGGAGAACGAAACCTCATGAGCATCAACCCCGTATCAGCGGCAACTCCCAAGGCCAACGATTCCAGCACCACAAGCAGCACAACCACGGCGACGGACTACGCAAGCACCTTCATGAAGTTGCTTGCGACCGAGTTGCAATCGCAAGACCCCACGCAAACTGTGGACCCGACAACTATGGTCACGCAGATGGTGCAGATCAACCAGCTCAGTGACGTTGCGGGCATCTACTCGATTCTGCAAGGTGGCAGCGCCACAAGCGGCACAACGAGTAACGCAGCCAGCGCTCACGCAACCCCGCAGGCCGCCAACATCAGCCAACCAGCGCACCAAAGCCTGGGGAGATAACACATGCCAAACTTCTCAATCCCGCTCTCCGGGCTGAACGCCAGCGACACAGCGCTCGCCACAATCTCCAACAACTTGGCCAACCTCAACACGACCGGATACAAGGACGCCACGGTCAATTTTCAGGATATGTTCTATCAAATGCTCGGAAGTAACGGTGCAGGCGATCAATTGCAGATAGGTGCAGGAGCCGCCGTTTCCTCCATCAACACAAACTTTGCCGGTGGCAGCGTGCAGAGCACGGGAGTGGATACCGACATGGCCATCACCGGCAATGGATTTTTCGTCGTGCAGAACGGCAGCAATACCTACTACACGCGAGCCGGCGACTTCACACAAGACTCCAGCGGCAACCTGATTACAGCCGACGGTTTTCAGGTGATGGGCTATCCCGCCACCAACGGAGTGGTAGACACCAATGCAGGACTCACGCCCATCCAGTTGCCCATGGGAATGATCAGCGCCCCTAACGCAACCTCCAGCATTTCGATTGCGGCGAACTTGAGTTCATCCGCTGCCGTCGGCGACTCCTACAACACCAACGTCACCGTATACGATTCACTTGGCACATCGCACGTGCTCAACGTTAACTTCGCGCGCACCTCCACCGGATGGAACTACACCGCAACGCTTCCCAGCACGGAGATTACGGGTGGCACGGGCACTAGCACCACAGTAGCCAGCGGCGCACTCACCTTTGATACCAACGGCGCTCTCACCAGCACTACGCCCATCTCCCTGAATATTTCCGGCCTCGCCGATGGGGCAAGTCCACTGGCCATCAATTGGAGTTTGACGAGCGCCTCGGGAACAGGACTGATTACACAGGTCTCCGGAGCCAGCAGCACCAGCTCCACCACGCAGGATGGATACGCCAGCGGTTCGCTAACATCTTTTTCCATCAACTCTGACGGAACCATTGTTGGCGCGTTCACCAACGGATCGAAGGTGCTCGGACAGATTGCACTCGCCAACTTTGCCAACATGCAAGGCCTCACAAAGCAGGGAGACAACAACTACGCGGCCAACATCTCTTCCGGCTCGGCCGTCATCGGCAGCCCGGGAACCAGTTCCTTGGGAACGCTGACCGGTAGCGCGCTTGAGCTTTCGAACGTGGACATGTCGCAGGAATTTTCAAACCTCATCATCGCCGAGCGTGGCTTCCAGGCAAACGCAAAGTCCGTAACGACCTTTGACCAGATCGCGCAAGACACCATTAACCTGATTCGCTAACGCACTTGCCATGTGCAGCCCCGCGTTCGCGCGGGGCCTTTTTTCATTCTGAATTCTGAGAGCATTTTCACCAATCGTCTCCCGTTTCGGTCACCCGATTGCATTTGCTCCCATTGCACAATCACTTCACCACACGGGACGCACCATGAATGACACAGCAGAGAACTGCACGGCACTTACCATCGGCAGCAGTGCGCCGCCCTCGCTGCGGCTGAAAAACTGGAGCGCGTTCCAACAGCTTCCCTGCCAGATCTCGTTGGAGATCTCTGTTCCCCGCTTTACCGTCGCGGCTCTACTCCGCCTCTCGCCCAACGATGTGGTCAACACGCGCTGGTTGCAGGGCTCCGACGTGCCGCTGCGCGTGAATGGGAAGTTGATTGCATGGACCGAGTTCGAAGTGATTGATGATTCTCTGGCCGCACGCCTGACCCAAATCGCATGAATAGGAAATCACCTCGCAGCATCACATTTCGTAATAGGATCGACGCCCTGGCATCCACTGATCCACGCACAGACACTGCGCGCACAATCGCTCTCGCGCAACCGGTTCAAACAACGATTCCTCCCTCGACCTTCGCCATGCCGGGGACGACAGCGCAGATATTCGCGCTTCTACGCAAGTACTCCGCTTGCCTGTTCTTGCCCCTGTTGAAGCCGCGCAAGCGCAGACGAAAATTGCAGCTTCTGGAAATGCAGCAACTCGGCGAGAAGCGATTCGTTGCCATCGTGCGTGTCGGCCAGCAGAAATTTCTCATCGGCGGCGCCGCATCATCGGTCCTGCTTCTGGCTGAGATCGGGTCGCGCAAGGCGACCGTCCTGCCTCCGCATCCGCTGAATCAGGAAAGCGCATGAAGCGTCTCTCCATCGTCGTAGGCGCAATGACGTTGCTCGCCTCGGCGGCCGTCGCCGGCCCAGTGCCTTCCATTCCAGCGCCGCAGAGCGCGATACCACTTGCAGGCCTCGGCGGTAATCAAGCGCCCTGGACCATTGTCGTTCTGCTCACCTTCCTCACCTTGATTCCGGCGTTGTTGCTTTCCATGACGCCGTTCGTGCGTTTGCTCATCGTCTTTCACTTCCTTCGTCAGGCGCTTGGAACGCAGAGCACACCGACCAATCAAACTCTCATCGGACTGGCGCTGGTGCTCACATTCTTTCTCATGCAACCGGTCGGCTTGGCAATTCAGGAAAAGGCCATCGTTCCACTGGAGGCCGGGCGCATCACGCCCATGGCCGCGATTGAGCTTGGCTCCGTACCACTCAAGAGCTTCATGCTGCGCTACGCGCGGCAGAAGGACATCGCACTCTTTCTCGAACTCGCACGCGAGGCGCGGCCCCGGTCGCCGCAAGACCTCTCCATGCGTGTAGTGATGCCCGCCTACATCATCTCCGAGATGAAGGCAGGCTTTCAGATCGGAGCCGTGCTCTTCCTTCCCTTCCTCGTGATCGACATGGTAGTCGCATCCATCACCACTTCCGTCGGAATGATGCAGCTTCCTCCGGTGGTAATTTCAACTCCGCTCAAACTTCTACTCTTCGTCATGGTCGATGGTTGGAATCTGCTTGTCGGCTCGCTGATGCGCAGCTTCGGGTAAGCCAATGCCACTGGAACAGGTCATCCAACTCGGGCGCACCACGCTGGAGTATGCCATTCTCGCGGCATTGCCTCTCCTCGCCACGGCCACAATCGTGTCCATCATCATCAACGTGGTGCAGGTGCTCACCAGCATTCAGGACCAAACGGTCTCCACCGTCCCGCGCCTGCTCGCCACTGCCTTGAGCGCGATGTTCCTGCTGCCCTGGATGCTGCGTCATCTCGCAGCCTTCACCATCCACCTCTTCTCTGACTTCAGGCCGCTGCTGCAATGACCCTCCCGCTCACGCTCGAATCTATCTTGGCCGCCGCCGTCTTCATCGGACTGCGCATCTCCGGCCTACTGCTGTTTGCTCCCGGACTGAGCAACAGTGCGGTGCCCGCCCGCGCCAAGGCTGCCTTCGTTGTCTTCGGAGTCGTGTTGCTGTGGCCGGTCGTGCCCATTCCGCATCTGCACGTCTCTCCGCTTGGCTGGACAGGTATTGCGCTCAACGAGTTGCTGATTGGCATCATCGTTGGCCTCCTTCTCAACTTCATCTTTGACGCTGTGCAGTTCGCCGGGCAGATTCTCGGCATGCAGATGGGCTTTTCCCTGGCCACCATGATCGACCCGCAATCGCAGGCTGATTCCGTTGTGCTCTCGGTTTTCTACCAGACCATCGTGCTACTCATCTTCTTTGCTCTCGACGTGCATCACTGGGTACTGCGAGCTCTTGTGGCCAGCTTCTACTACCTTCCCGCCGGAGCTCCCGTACTCACCGCAGCGCGCGTCGGGGTCGTAATGCATACGGCCGCCGCGATCTGGGTGCTCGGTCTGCAGATTGCCGCGCCCGCGCTGATTGCCACCGTCATTGCGGATTTCGTCCTGGCTTTCGTCGGAAAAGCCTCACCGCAGTTACCTGTTCTTTTCGTCGGCCTCTCCATTAAATCGGTCTTAGGAATGCTTGTATCTATAGCGGCCATGGCAGCTTGGCCGCGCTTTTTCCAACTTCAATTCGCCAACGCAATTCGCTGGAGCGAACAGACCCTGCACCTTGTGAATTAGGAAAGATCGACAGTGGCGAACGATAACAAGACCGAGAAAGCAACCGAGCACCGCCGCCAGAAGGCACGCGAAGAAGGCCAGGTTGCCCGCTCGCGTGAGCTCAGCTCCGCCGCCGCACTGCTCGCTGGCGTAAGCGTTCTAGCGGCGCAGGCACCTAATGACCTGCTGCACTGGCGTCGCTTCTTTCAGGCCGCCCTCGATCACGCCGTACGCGATGAAATTTCCATTGCCACCCCGCTGTTTCCGTGGACGGCGCAGTTGGTCTTCAGCTGGGCGTGGAAACCGCTGGCTGCAGCCGGAGGCGTTGCCGTGCTGGTTGCGCTCTCACAGGGCGGTTTCGTCTTCGCCCCCAAGCTCCTCGCACCCGACATTGCGCGGATCAATCCATCAAAGCGCCTCGGCCAGATTTTCAGCATCATGACGCTTGTGCAGCTTTGCAAAGCGCTCATTCCCAGCACCGCAATCATTTACATCGCGGTCGGGGTCTTTCAGCGCGAATGGCCATCGCTTGGCCTTGGAATCTGGGCCTCCCCGCGTCAAATTGCCGCGCACATGTTCGCCATTGTCTTCGAACTCTTCTGGAAGTCGTCTCTCGTCCTTCTGGCGTGGGCCGCCGTGGATTACATCGCTATGCGCCAGAAATTCGAGGGCGACCTGCGCATGAGCAAGCAAGAGATTCGCGAGGAGATGAAGCAGAATGATGGCAATCCGCACACCCGCGGACGCATCCGCCGCTTGCAACGGCAGGCGCGACGGCAACGCATGATCAAGGCGGCCAAGAATGCCACCGTCGTTGTGACCAACCCCACGCACTTCGCCGTCGCTCTCCAGTACTCCGATCAGATGGCCGCTCCTACCGTGGTGGCCAAGGGACAGAACCTGCTGGCGCAACAGATCAAGGAAATCGCGCGATGGGACGGCATTCCGATCATCGAAAATCCGCCGCTCGCGCAAAGCCTCTACCGCACCGTTGAGGTGGGCCAGGCAATCCCTGAAAAGCTTTACGCGGCCGTAGCAGAAATTCTCGCCTACGTCTTCCGCATGAACGCACAGGCGCGGAGGACTCCCTGATGCCCGACCCCAGGAAGCCCGGTTCGTTTCTGAAGAACGCGAACTTTGACTGGATCGTTCCGGCCGCCGCGGTGTCTGTGGTCTTCGTCATGCTGGTGCCGATGCCCGGCTTTCTGCTTGATCTTCTACTGGCCATGAGCATTACTGCATCGGTCGTGGTCTTGCTCTCGGCCATTTATATTCTTCGTCCCGTTCAGTTCTCAGTCTTCCCCAGTCTTTTGCTGTTGCTCACGCTCTTTCGCCTTGCGCTCAACCTCGCCAGCTCACGGCGCATCCTGCTGCACGGCAATGAAGGCACCGCCGCTGCAGGCAATGTTATTGCCGCTTTCGGGCAGTTCGTGGTCGGCGGCAATTACGTAGTCGGGTTCGTGCTCTTCATCGCGCTCATTGCCATTCAATTTCTCGTGGTGAGCCACGGAGCGGTGCGCACCGCAGAGGTCACCGCTCGCTTCACTCTCGATGCCATGCCCGGCAAGCAGATGGCCATCGACGCCGATCTCAACGCAGGGCTCATTGACGAACAGCAGGCGCGTACTCGTCGCGAAAATGTTGCGCGCGAGGCCGAGTTCTACGGTGCCATGGACGGTGCCGCACGCTTCAGTCAGCGCGATTCACTCGCCACCATTCTGCTGACCGCCATCAACATCGTCGCCGGATTCCTGATCGGAGTCTTCCAACTCGACATTCCTTTCCGCGACGCTCTCAAGACCTATACCGTGCTCACCGTAGGCGATGGCCTGGTCACGATGATCCCGTCGCTGCTGGTCTCCATTGCCGGAGGCCTCGTAGTCACGCGCGCATCCTCCAACAAATCTCTCGGCGGAGACCTTGGTCAGCAACTCTTCGCGCAGCCTCGCGTCCTGTGGATCGCGGGTGCGGCGATGTTTGCCATGGGACTGATCCCAGGCATGCCGAAATTTTCCTTCTTCCTCATGGTCACCGTGCTTTGGTTCATGGCGTGGCGCCTGCAAAAACTTCCTCCTGCCGAGGTGAAGCCGGCGACCAAACCCGGCAACGCAGGGGCGAACAAGCCGGGAACGATTCAGTCCGACTCACTCGACGCACTCATCGCGCTCGACGATCTCTCGCTCGAAGTTGGCTACGCGCTGGTTCCGCTGGTAGACAACAACCAGGGGGGACAACTCCTGCCGCGTGTGCGCGCTCTGCGCAAGCACCTCGCCGGACAGCTCGGCTTCATCATTCCCAGTGTTCACATCACTGACAATCTTCGTCTGAAGCCTCGCGAGTATGTCATCTATCTTCGCGGTGTCGAGATCGCACGCTGGGAGATGCCGGAGAAGATGCTGCTCGCCATCAGCTCCGGTCCCGAGCCGCCACGTCTGGATGGCGTGATCACCAAGGAGCCGGCCTTCGGTGTGCCCGCGCGGTGGATCGTCCCCGAGTTGCGCGAGCAGGCGATTGCCTCAGGCTACTCGGTCGTCGATCAGACCTCGGTGCTCGCCACCCACATCTCAGAAGTCATTCGCCAGTACGCGCACGAGCTGCTCACCCGCTCGGAGACCAAGCGCTTACTGGAGAGGCTCAACGACTCGCATCCCAAGTTGCTTGACGAACTCGTGCCCAAGCTGATGACGCTCGGCGAGGCGCAGCGCGTGTTGCAGCAACTGCTGCGCGAGCAAGTCTCCATCCGCGACCTCGGCACCATCCTCGAAACCCTCGTCGAAGCCGCCACGATCAACAAGAATCCCGTGTGCCTCGTCGAAGCCTGCCGTCAGGCGCTCGGACGCTCGCTCATCAAGCCTCTGCTCGACGAACAGGGCGCTCTGAAAGTTGTCACGCTCGATCCGCGCATGGAAGAAGAGTTGACCCAGGCATTCACGCCGCAAATGCCCGCCGCAGGATCCGTGGCCTTGCAGCCTACGTTCATCCGCCGTCTGCTCGAAGCCTTGCGTAAGCTCGTCGGTGAAAATGTCGATGTAGCAACGCCCGTAATTCTCTGTTCTGCCAACACGCGCTTCCATCTTCGTCGCCTGTTGGAGCCTTTCCTTCCCAAGATCGTTGTTATCTCGCACGGTGAAATTCCCGCACTCACGCCGGTGCAAACCATTGGGAGTCTCAACGCATGACCGCGCCAAAACCCACTCCGAGGTCCGCCATGAAGAATTCGCAAGCCAACTATGCGCCACCCCCGCTCGATGAGGAGTTGCGCAATCGCATCCTCATGGAACAGATGCCGCAGGTGCGTTACATCGCACGCCATATTCATGACCGCCTCCCCCAGCATGTGCCCATAGAAGACCTGGTCCACGCGGGCGTGCTCGGCCTGATGGACGCGCTCACCAAATATGATGAGGCACGACAGGTGCAGTTCAAGACCTACGCCAAGTTCCGCATTCGCGGTGCGATCCTTGACAGTCTCCGCGAACTCGACTGGAGCCCGCGCGATCTGCGCCGAAAGGCCCGCCTCATCGAAGTTGCTACTGCACGCCTGAGCCACGAATTGGGACGCACTGCCACCGAGCAGGAACTCGCTGCGGAGCTTGGACTGACTCTTGATTCTTTCCAGCGCCTGCTTGGCGAGCTGGAAGGTCTGGACCTGGGCAGCTTTCATATTGAAGGCAGCGATTCGGATCACGACGACGATCTCTGCGAATATCTCCCTGGCAATCCTGAGGAGAGCCCCTACTACCTCACCATGAAATCGGAGCTGCATCAGTTCCTCTGCCGCGCCATTGAGGAATTGACTGAAAAAGAGCGTCAGGTACTCTCGCTTTACTACTACGAAGAACTCACGATGAAGGAAGCCGGTGCCGTGCTCGGCGTGGGCGAGTCGCGCGTCTCTCAGATTCACTCGCTGGCCTTGTTGCGCTTGCGTACCCGCCTCCAGTCCATGCTCACCACCAGGCAAATCGCGCCGCATCTGGCCGATCAGGCAGTACGCACTGCCTTGGAGGGCGCGTGGAAAAAGTACTGAACTCGAAGGAGATTAACGTCATGTTCCGCACCGCGCTCGGTCGCGCATCGACCGCGCAAACTGTTGCGCCCAGCTTCAAGCCTTGTGACTTCCGCCAGGCAGGACAAATCAAGCGCGACCAGTTGCGCGCCATCAGCAGTCTGCATGAGGGTTTTGCGCGCAATCTCACGAACGCCCTTGGCGCCTATCTGCGCGTCGTGTTTGAAGTCAATCTCGTTTCCGTCGAGCAGCTTGTCTTTCGCGAGTTTCTGCAGCGAACTCCAGACCTCGCCTACCTCGCCACATTCCAGATGCAGCCCATGGGCACCACCGCCGCGCTCAATCTCGAGCCCTCGCTGGTCTTTCCCATCATCGACCTTCTCCTCGGAGGTGTAGGTCGCATGAACGACCAGGAGCGCGACATCACCGAAATTGAAGAAGGAATCATGGAAGGCGTGGTTCGAATCCTCTGCACGGAATTGCAGACCGCATGGTCCCCGCTTGGCTCCGTCTTTGAATTCGATGAGCGCCTGCGTCCCGCACAATTGCAGCGCCTCATGCCTCCTGGAGACAAAACTCTTTGCCTCAGCTTTGAGATCCACATGCCCGAATCGCACGGCATCATGAATGTAGCGTTCCCGGCCGTTGCCGCGAACACCCTGCTACGCCGTCTGGATTTGGATGGTGGATACAGCCGCCATCGCGGATCAAGCACCGCCCGCGACCGCATGCTGAAGCTTGCCCTCGAATTTCCATTCGAGTTCACGCTTGCCATGGCCGCCTGCAAGTTGCCCATTCGCACACTTGTGGGGCTTGCCCCGGACTCTGTCGTCTCCTTCCCGCACCGCACCGAATGCCCCATCGAGGGAAGCGTAGCCGGGCAACCGATTTATGAGGCGTTTCCAATCCGTGCCGGAAACCAGCGTGCATCCAAGATTGCGCAGGTACTCCCTGTCCCAGACCACAGCGCATCCGAAAGCGAGCAGGAACCGCATGAGTGACATCGCCCCGGAGCAGACTTCCCTTCTGATCCAACATTTCGTCGAAGCAACCTCGTCTGTGCTTTCGCAGATCGCAGGTACCTCGTTGCAAGCGCAGCCCGGCGCGCTGGACCAGCCGACCGATGCAGCCACGCTCATCCAGATCGAGATCAGCGGAGCGCTTGAGGGTCTTTGTGAGATCGCCATCTCCGCCGCAATGACCGCGCAGTTCGCCGCGCTGCTGACTGGTGAAACCGCCGAGGCTGCTGAGGGAGTCAGCACCGATCCCCGCGCGGCCGCCGCCGAACTCATGCAGCAAATCTGCGGCAATGCCTCCGATCGGCTTCGCCATGCCTTCGGCCCGCTCGAACTCAAGCTTCACGCGGCCGTCGAGCGCGAGCAGTCGACCGGCTCACGCCTGCTCATCATGATTCCGCACGAGAAGGACGCGCTGGAATTTGAGCTCCACATCGTGCGCCTCGCTACTGTGCAACAAAACGACTCCCCTCACCTTCCCGATCCACAGAGCACGCCAACTCCAGCATTCGCATTGCCAGCTGGCGGCAACCTCGACCTGCTGCTCGACATTGAGCTCAACGCGAGCCTACGCTTCGGTACCCGTCAGATGATTCTGAAAGACATCATCGAACTCTGCTCTGGCTCGGTCGTCGAGCTCGACCGGCGCGTGCAGGACCCGGTCGACCTCCTGATCGATGGCAAGGTCATTGCCCAAGGTGAGGTCGTCATCGTCGAAGGCAACTACGGTTTGCGTATCCTGCAGGTGGCAACACCGGGCGAGAAGGTAGCCTGCCTGCCCTGATCTCTCTCACCATGTAATCGCAACTCACATCCACAGGAGAAGGCTATGCACCTGCTTCCCGAAAGAAAGCCAAGCCGCATCATCGAATGGAAGCAACATCTTCTTCCGCATTGCAGTCGCGCGGAGTGCACCACCAGCTCCGGCTGGTCGGGCGTACTCCACCACGACTCCGGAGTGCGCCTCAACCAGCAGGATTGGTTTTGCAGTCCCGCCTGCCTCGAAGGCGCATTAAGAGATCGGTTGCTTAGCAGTTTTGAGCATGAGAGTGGTCCAGCGCCGGTGCGTACCACCATGCCCCTGGGGCTCATGCTATTGGCCCGCGGAGCCATTTCCAATCTCGAACTCCGCGCCGCGTTGGACTTGCAGCAAGCCACCGGCGAGCGCATTGGCGCTTGCCTCATGCGGCTCAGTTCAATCTCTGCCGGCGACATTGCCTCCGTGGTCGCCACACAGTGGGGATGCCCCGTCTTTCCTGCAGACAGCATCCAGCCTGCCTGCTCCATGCTCCTTCCCTTCAGTCTGGTGGAGCGCTATCGCATGTTGCCCGTCCACCTGGTCGCCCTCGGGCGCCGTCTTTTTGTGGGCTTCTGCGAAAAGGTCAATCACACCGCGCTCATTGCCATCGAGCAAATGCTCGGCTGTGAGACAGAACCCTGCGTAATTCCCGAACCGAAGTTCCATCAGATGCTTGATTACCGCAAGCTCGACACCAGTGGCGAAGTCGCCGTCACCCGTCCAGAGACCGCCTCCGAAGTCGCCCGCATGATCCGCAGTTATGTGCAGCAGACCGCTGCGGAAGCCGTTCGCGTCTACGCATTGGAAGGAAACATATGGGCGCGTCTCCTCTTCCGTCACTCTCATCTCGATCTGGTCTTTGTGCATCCGCCCGCCTGAGAACGATTGCCCTAAAGTGTGCCGCCCGCTCTGCCGATACATGATTAGAGCGGCACTTATGCACACATTGATGCCCCATTCGAGATGTAACGTAGTCCCCATCCGGCAGGCAACACACGGCGCTCAACCGCGTTGCCGACTTGATTTGCTCCTTGCGCATCGCGTCATGAACCTCGCTGAACTCACGCGCTGTATCGGCGCGGACCAAGCTCTTTGCCGGCGCGTTACGGCCACCGCTAGCCGCGAGCACGGCTGTCCCCGGCCCCGGGTGGAAGAGGCGATCGTGCTGCTGGGCAGGCAAGGTCTCTACGCGCTGCTTGCCGCACCCGAAGTTCCTCGAGGAGACGGTAGCCCTCGAGTTGCGTCCGCAACAATCTCTTCCGCGCACCACTCCGCGTAACGCTCCGCAAGGAGTGTTACGCGGAGCCCCGCCCGTACACATAAGAATCCTCCAATCGTATTGGTACTCCGCTTGCTCTTGCATCTAGCGGAGCAGACATGAACAACGGCATCTATGCGGCCAGCACCGGACTTCTTGCACGCACCCAGGAACTCGACCTTGCCGCCAACAATCTGGCCAACGCCAACACCAACGGATTCCGCGGTGAGCACGTCAGCTTCAAATCGCAGATGATGACAGCCTCGGCCAATGCCACCACCCGCGCCGTAAACTCTTTTGGAGTGCTCAGCTCTCCGCGCACCGATTTTTCGCAGGGCTCGCTGCAGCAGACCGGCAATCCGCTTGACCTCGCGCTGGAAGGCAGTGGCTTCTTCGCCGTGCAGGCTCCCACCGGAGTGCAGTACACGCGCAACGGAAACTTCCACCTCACCGCCACCGGAGCGCTGGTCACCGCGCAGGGCGATCCCGTGCTTGGAACCAGCGGCCCCATCACCCTCCCCCAGGGCAACGCGGAGATCAGTTCCTCTGGCGTCATCTCGGTGGACGGAGCCGTTGCCGGAGAGCTTCAGCTTGTGCAGTTCGATTCCAGTGTCCCACTCACTGCCCTTGGCAACGCCAGCTTCTCCGCGCCCACGGCGGCCGCCGCGCCAGCCGCCAATCTCACGGTGCAACAGGGGTCGCTCGAGAGTTCCAACATAAATCCGGTTGAGAGCGCTGTCGGCCTTATCGAAATTCAGCGCAACGCGGAAATGTTACAGCGTGCGCTCAACACCTTTCACACCGAGTTCAACAGGATCGCAGCCGAAGAGCTGCCGAAGGTTTAGGAGCCACTCATGTTCCGTTCGCTTTACACCGCCGCCAGCGGAATGACCGCGCAGCAAACCAACTTGGATAACGTTGCCAACAATCTTGCCAATGCCAACACCGCTGGCTTTCGCAAGCGCCGTGTGCAATTTCAGGACATGATCTACCAGAACATGGTCACGCCCGGCGCGGCAGCCACCCAGCAAACCGTCTCAGCTGGAATGCAGATCGGGCTGGGCACACGCTCTGCCGCCACAGAGATTCTGCAATCGCAAGGCGACTTTCAGCAGACCGGCAACTCGCTCGACCTCGCCATCCAAGGTCTTGGATATTTTCAGGTGCTCACCCCCACCGGACAGATCGCCTACACGCGCAGTGGCAGCTTCCATCTGGATTCACAAGGCAACGTGGTCACCTCTGACGGCGACGCCCTGCAGCCCAGCATCACCATTCCCGCCGACGCCACGGCAATCACCATCGGCTCCGACGGAACCGTCACCGTCACCCAGCCCAGCCAGACGCAGTCGCAGCAGATTGGACAAATTCAGCTCGCCACCTTCCCCAATCCCGGAGGCCTCAACAGCATCGGCGCCAACCTGCTGCTGCCCACTAGTTCTTCCGGCGATCCCATTGTCGGCAATCCCGGCGGCTCCGAGGGCCTCGGAACTCTCGTGCAAGGTTCGCTCGAACAGTCCAACGTCAACACCGTCGAAGAGTTCATCCAGATGATCCTCGCGCAGCGCTCCTACGAGGCCAACTCCCAAGTTGCCAAGGCTGCCGATCAAATGTTCCAGGAAGTCAACCAGCTCGGGAAATGACCATGCGCCCTCGCCTCTCATTCATCATCGCGTCTCTCGCGTTCACGCTCACTGGCGCACATGCCAACACCTCCGCCGCCATCGAACCTCGACGCGAAATTGCCGCATGGGTATCGCAACAGCTTCACCAGCCGGTGGATGCCACGCAAGTGCTGTCCGCGCCCGATGATCCCTCGCTCGACGGTTGTTCCATCATGCGCCTGCACATGGCTGCCACTGGCGGGCTCGCGCTTGTCTTGCGCTGCCCCACCCATCCTCTGCCGCAATTGGTATTGCTGCGCGCCTCCAGTAACATTCCCCAAAACGCCACTGCGTTGCGCGCCGCGCGCCCACACTGCATACCGTTGGTGCGCGCCGGAGCCGCCCTCCATGCCGACTGGCGAACCTCCGCTCTCCACGCTGAGCTTCCGGTGGTTGCCCTTGATTCCGGTGCCGACGGCGCAGAGATCCGCGTGCGTGTCTCCCACAGCAGCCGCATCCTGCGTGCGCGCATTCTCAACGCCAACAACGTGGCCATCGTCTCGGCAGGAGCCTGACCGAAGCCATGAATCGCGCCTTCATCATCGCTCTCACTCTCTTCGCACTGCTCTCTCCAGCCGCTGCGCGCAAAAAGAGTTCGTCTGATAAGCTCCCCGACTCGCTCGACGAGTACATGCGCCAGCTCGCCACTTCCGCGCCAGCGCCGCTCGCGCTCACGCGTGGCAGTCTGTTCATCACCAGCGGCCTTCTCGCCGATCCTTACTCAGACGTCAAAGCGCATCTCCTTGGCGACACCATCTCCATTCAGATTCTCGAATCCACCACCATCTCGCAGAGCGGAAGCTTGGCCAGCCAGCGCGACTTCTCTCACTCCAGCGGCGTCACCGGAGTCGGTGGGCAGAGCCCGAGCTTCCTCAACCCGCTGCTTGCCGCCAACTCCAGCACCAAGCTCACCGGAACCGGAGCCACGGCCTCCAAGAGTTCGCTGAACACCACGCTCACGGCGCAGGTGGTCGCCGTATTGCCCACTGGTTCGCTGGTTGTGGAGGCGCGCCGTCACGTCCTCGCCAATCATGAGCACGAGAACCTTGTGCTGCGCGGAGTCGTTCGCCCCGCCGACATCTCCAACGGAAATCTCGTGTACTCCTATCAGCTCTCAAACCTGCAGCTAGAGGTAAAAGGCAAAGGCGTCATCAGTGACAGCGTGCGCCAGCCCAACATCGTAATGCGAACGTTATTGAAGTTGATTGGCTTTTAACCATGCGAATGAAGATGCTCTGCACAACTCTGTTGCTCGTCGCCGGGCTCCCGCTGGTCGCCGCGGATGCACCGCCGTCCGCATCGCGACAGGTGCGCATCCGCGAGGTCACCACCGTGGAAGGCATGCGCGACAATTCGCTGATTGGCTACGGTCTCGTCGTCGGACTACGTGGCACCGGAGATCAGAAGCAGACCATCTTCACCACGCAAATGCTGGCCAACGTGATGTCGCGCATGGGCATGCAAATCACTCCCGGCAACATCACAGTCAAAAACATCGCAGCTGTCTTTGTCACCTCTTCCCTGCCCGCTTTCACGCGCGCCGGGACCCAGTTAGATGTGGTCGTCTCGTCCATCGGCGACGCCAAATCGCTGGAGGGTGGGACGCTTCTGCTCACTTCGCTCCGCGGGGAAGATGGCCAGATCTACGCCACCGCGCAGGGCCCGCTCGCCGTCGGAGGTTACACCGCGGGGACCAGCGGCGTCAGCAAGCAGCTTAATCATCCCACCGTCGGACGCATCGCCAACGGCGGCACTGCCGAGCGCGATGTCGCGCCCAGCCTGCAAAATATCAGCACGCTCTCGCTGCTCCTTCGTGAGGCAGACTTCTCCAACGCGCAACTCATCGCCGCGCGCATCAATCTCGAATTCAACCATCCCATTGCCAGCGTTACCGACAGCCGCCGCATCGAACTCTCCTGCGCCGGACGCGACCTGCCCGCCATGCTCGCCCGCATCCAGTCTCTGCCGGTCACCGTGCTGGCTCCCACTCGCGTCGTCGTAAACGAAAAGACCGGAACCATTGTCATGGGCCGCGACGCCCGCCTCAGTTCCGTCTCCATTCTCCAAGGCTCGCTGTCTGTAGAAATCTCCACCACCTTCGAGGTCTCGCAGCCCAACCCGCTCAGCAAGACAGGCGAAACCGTCGTCGTCCCGCAGAGCACCATGACCGCCAAAGATGGCCCCGCCAAGCGCATCGAGTTGCCTGAAGGCGCCACCGTTGAGCAGCTTGTGAACGGACTGCAATCCATTGGCGCAAGCGCCCGCGATGTTGTTTCCATCCTGCAGGCCCTCAAGGCCGCGGGAGCCTTGCAGGCGGAGTTGGAGGTCTTATGAGTTCACCGCAGATCACTCCGCTCTCTACCGAAATTCTTCGCGACCCCACGCAGCTTGCGACCCATCTTCGCTCTACCCGCGCCGCCGCCGGAGCGCAGGAGTTCGAGGCTTCGCTCTTTGCCTCTGTGCTGCAGAAGATGGAGAAGAACCTCTCTATCGAGGATGAGCAGAACAACGATGCCGGGCATGACACCTGGGGAGCGCTCGGCGTTCGCGCGGTCTCGCAGGCCCTTGCGCAGCGCCACGTTCTCGGCATTGCCGCCATGATTGAGCGCTCCCTCGGAATAAAGCCTGAGGCCTCTCCCAACCTGGGAAGCCCACCCACCGGGATTCCGCCGGGAAATAAATAAAGATTTCCTCTAATGTCACTCAAGCTCGTGCGCAGTTTGCCGATGAAACTTCAGAAGGAGTAAAGGAGCATCATGAATCTCCGAATCGAGAACCAGGGGCAATCGGTTGATTCCCCCACCGACGTCAAGAGTAGCGGCACGCAGCCGGGCAGCGCATCGAAATCTGCGCTCACAGCGCTAAGCACCGGCACCACCGCCGACACTGCCTCCATCAGCGCCGCCACCAGCCAGCTCTCCGGCGACGTCGCCATTCGTCAGGATCGCGTCGATGCCCTGCGCTCTCAGGTTGAGGGCGGCACCTACACAGTAGACGCTCGCGCCGTTGCCACCGCCATGTTCCAGAATCTCTTCCGGAGCTAGCCATGAGCGCACCCAGCCAAGCTGAGCACAAGCCCTCCGAGCTTGACGCCCTTCTGTTAGCGATCGCAGATGGCATTGACGCGCTCGTGGCCTGGGACATCGCGGCCTTCCAATCCGCGGCCCAGCGCCAGTCGGAGCTTTGCACCAGGATCGCCTCCCGTTCCGTATCACCGCGCAGCGCCGCTGACATTACCGCCGCAATCCAGGTGCGCAAGCTCACTCGCATCTACGCACGCCTCCTTCAGCACTCCATTCATTGGACGCACACCTTGCGCACCATTCTTCAGGATAGCGGCCACATCTCGCCGTGCCATGGCTCGGTGCACTTCAGAGGCTAACCATGGGACTCACTTCAGATCTCAACGTCTCCGTGCAATCTCTCATGGCCTCCACCGAGGCAATGGACGTGACCACCACCAACATGGCCAACATCAACACGCCGGGCTATGCTCGGCGCCGCGTCGTGTTGGAGGAGTCAGCGCCCAGCGGCACCGACCAGAGCTCGACCGGCGTTGACGTCAAGACCATTCAGAGCCTGCGTGACAGTGTTCTTGATCTCTCTATTAACGCCAACACTTCGCAGCAGAATCTCAACAGCACCATCTCCAGCGCGCTCTCCGCAGTGCAGGTTGTTTTCTCTGACACAGCTTCCGGCAGCATCGGCTCCAGCATCGATTCCTTTTTCAACTCTCTGCAACAGCTCTCCACTTCTGCCACCAGCGGATCGCTGCGCTCGAACGTACTCACCGCTGCCTCCAACGTGGCATCGGCTTTCCAGAGTACCGCGTCGGTCATCACCCAGGCGCAGCAGCAGGCAGACCAGTCCGTCGTGCAGTCCACTAGCGACGCCAATTCCCTGCTCCAGCAGATTGCCGACGCCAACGCGCAGATCAGTTCCGCGCAGAATCTTGGACAAAGCTCCAACTCCGCCCAGGATCAGCTTTCCGGTCTGCTCACGCAGCTTGCCGGAATCATGGACTACAAAACCGTCAACAGTTCCGACGGTCTCACCCTTACCACTGCCGATGGCGTTCCGCTCGTAGTGGGCAGCAAGGCGTACTCGCTCACCAACCAGCTCAACTCCAGCGGATATAACGATGTGTACGCCGGCAGTACAGACATCACGGCCACCATCGAGGGCGGCAACCTTGGCGGCTATCTCCAGACGCGCGACCAGACGCTCTCAACTCTCAGCACGCAGCTCGATCAATTCGCCTATCAGTTCGCCTCGGCCGTGAACACCGTGCAGACCTCCGGCTCTGACGCAAATGGAAACGCCGGTACCGCGCTCTTCAATCCTCCCGACACAACTTCCGGAACCGCAACTGGCGCAGCCGCATCCATTGCCGTCGCACTCACCAGCGGATCGCAACTCGCCGCCGCCGCAACCGGAGGAGCCTCTGGAGACAGTTCCAACCTCACTCAAATGTTGGACCTGCAAAATCAGTCCCTCATCAATGGCAGCACGCCCACGGAAGCGTTTTCGAATCTCACTTTCGATATCGGCGACACCATCTCGCAAGCAACCTCCAACGCCACGGCCACTGGCAGCATTCTTACTCAGTTGACAAATCAGCAAGGCTCAGTTGAAGGCGTTTCGCTCGACGAAGAGTCCTCGAATCTCCTGCTCTATCAGCGCTCGTATGAGGCCGCCGCGAAAATCATCTCCACGGTTGACACCTTGATGGGCAACATTCTCGACATGGGCGTCACCAATCCGGGGTACTAATCAATGAGAGTCAATCCGAATTACAGCAACGACATGGTCAACTTGATGGATCAGGCGCAGCAGGCCGAAGACACCGCTGCCCAGCAACTCAGCACTGGACGCCGCGTCAGCCTTCCCTCTGACGATCCCGCGGCAGAATCCGCCATGATCGCAGAGAACTCACGCGCCACCGCCGCCGACCAATACACCGCCAACTCCGATTCGCTCAAGGATGTGCTGAACACCGCCAATAGCACGCTCAGCTCCGTAGTCACGCTCCTGCAGCGCGCCGTCAGCCTCGGCGTGGAGGGAGCGAATGGCACCATGAATCAGACCGATCTCAGCTCAATCGCCACGGAAGTCTCCAACATCAAGGGCCAGGTGCTCGCCCTCGCCAATACCTCTTACGCAGGCCAGTACCTGTTCAGCGGCACGGCCAACACCGGCGCGCCTTACGCAACTGACGCCACCAATCCTCAGCAAATCGACTACGCCGGCAACAGTCAGCAGAATCAGGTGCAGATCGGAACTGGACTCTCCGTCTCAGCAAATCTCCCCGGCAGCAGCATCTTTTCTCAGTCGGGCGCCAACGTCTTTGACGCTCTGCAATCGCTGGTCACCGCGCTCCAGTCTGGAACCTCCTCCAGCATTGCTACGGCTCAAACCAGCGTCAGCACGGCCCTGGGTGCCGTGGATACCGCACAAGTTTTTTACGGGACCACAGTCAACGAACTCACCAGCAATGAAACGTATCTCTCCCAGGAGAAGGTCAACATCGCAACCTATCAGAACACACTCGTCTCCTCAGACACGGCTTCAGCCGCCACCCAGATGACGCAAGCTGAAACCGCCCTCAACGCCACCGTCGCGGCGGCCGCCAAGATCAACCAAGTCAGCCTTCTCGATTACCTCAAATAGCTCCGTGTGCCCACACAAAGAGAAGGCCGCTTCGCGCGGCCTTTCTCATTCGCCCCAATGTTTTGTTCTGCCCTACGCGCTCCAAGCTCCATTTGCGGCACCCTCTTCAGAAGGCACCGCCCAAGGTTGAGGAACCGCTGCTGTCTGGCACGTCTGTTTCACGCCTTGCCACATCTCGCGAACCTGCAGAAGGGCGCCAACAATTTCTTCCAGCAACTTCGCGCGGCACTTGAGCTGTCCTTCCAGAACCTTCGCCCGCGCCAGCGAGTAGAAACTATAAAGATGTTTCGCCGCATCCCCGCCGCTCTCCATTTGCAGCGATCCCTGCAACTGTTCCAACACTTGTAGGCCGTGTACCAGCGCATTGGTTCGTCCCTCGATGTCGCCTTCACCCAGACATTGGATGGCTTTGCGCAGGTCGGCAACCACAAGATCGTAGAGCATGATCGTGCACTCCACGCTGTTGGCTCCGCGAATCTCCGCCTCACGATACTTTCTGCTCACCTCGGACTGTGTCATGCCTCTCATTTCCTAACTGCTGCTACTGCTGTCTGTGGTCGCCCGGAAGCCGAGTTCTGTCTCCACTTCAATCAGCGTTGTCGGATACATTTGCAGCGTTGTGTTCAGCGCGCTGTACTGGTTCGTCAGTGATGTCTTCAGGTTCGCCAGCGTGGTTTCCAGGTTGTTGATGTTGGTCTGGTCGTTCGTATAGTTGGATTTCAGACCGCTCAGATCCAGCACAATTGCGCTGTTCGTCGGGTCTGTCATGTTCGTCATCAGGTCAGAAAAATTCCCTGCAAAACTCGAGGAACTTGTGCTCTGGAAGAAGCTCTGCACGTTGCTGTAGTTGCTTTGCAGCGCGCTCTGCAGCGTATTGCTGTCAAGCGTCAGCGTGCCATCATCGTTCATTGTGATTCCCAGTTGCGCCAGCGTGCTGATGCTCGATGACGAACTGTCGCTGCCCGCCACCGATATAGATGACAGCAGTTGCTCCTGAATCAATCGTGCTGACGCATCCGACTCCAGCACGCCCGAAGTAGAAGTCGACGAACTGCTCGAGCTACCCGCGGCCACGCCCCCGTTGTATTGGAACTGGTTGTTCAGGTCCGCCACGGCTGCGTTATAGGCGGTGATAAAGCTGTTCACTGCCGTTGTGATCTGATCTGTGCTCGGCGCCACCTGCACGGAAACTCCCGACGCCGAGGTAGTCCCCGTCAGGTTCAAGGTCAGGCCAGGAATAGCCGTCGTGATCTGGTTCGTGCTCGAATCAATCGGCACGCCGTCCACGGTCAGCGCTGCGTCGGTGCCTGCAATGTTCGTAAAGCTCAGCCCGTCCGGTGCTGATTGCACCGCAACGCTTGCCGCCGCGCCAGCTGCCGTGGAGGTCAACGCCAGTCGCGATCCATTCGAATCCGTGATCACCGTCGCCGTCACTCCCAGGTTCTGCTCATTGAGATAGGCGGCTGCGTTGCCCAACGTTGTTGTGGTCGAAGTTGTACCGTCGCTTGTGCTGTCGGCAGGAATGTTGATCGTCTGCTGCGATCCACTGCCCACGGTAAACACCAGCGCGCCTGCCGTGATACTGCCCGAACTCACATCGTTCGAGTAGCTCTCCCCGGTGCTCGCCAGGCTCGTCACCACAACTGTGTGGCTTCCTGAGGTTGCCCCTGTGCCCGCCGTGGCGCTTACCGCAGAGGTGTCCGAAGATGTTGCAGTCAGCGTGGAGAACACTCCGCTGTAATCGCTCAGGCTCTGGAACGAAGTCTGCAGCGTGGAAATTTCTGTCTGCAGATTTGTGAGTTCCGTTTCCTGATTGGTGATCGTCGTCTGATCGTTTTCCCACGCCGTCTCCGGCGCGCGATCCGCCTGTAGAATCGCTGTCACTGTCTGGCTCACGTTGATGCCGTTGCCATCGGTATAGCTCGCGCCTGCAATCAGTTCCGTTCCGTTCGAACTGACAAGCCCTGTAGAACTCGTACTCATAAGCAGCTTATGACCGGTCGTCGAACAAGGTTCCGGTCTCCTCCTCGATTGATGTCGCGCACTCCTCCGTCACTTCGGCTTTCTCTTCCACGGAATCCGCGTCAGGCGTTTCTTCGCCAGACGACTGCCCGCCAGCGTGCCGGCCCTGCTGCCTCTTCCACTTCTCATGCAGATCTTCGCTCTTCTGCCAGCGCAAGGCCTGTTGCTCGGTCGAAGCAACTTCCAACGGAGGCTGCCCTTCTTCTATCTGCAATTCCCGGTCCCTTCTGGTTAGAGAAACTTGAGGAACAGCGCTCGTGGCGATCTCCCGAAAGACCGGCGTTACCGAATCAATCGCCATCTCGTTTCTCCTCTGGCTCGCCCTTCATGCACGAATAGGGCGAGGCCCCCCGGCCTCACCCTGTTCGGTTAGCTGCTCACCTACTGGAGCAGTTTCAGCAACGCCTGCTGCATCTGGTTCGCCTGTGACAGCGCCGAGATGCCCGTCTGCGTCAGAACCTGTTCCTGGCTCATCTTGCTGACCTGTTGAGAAATGTCGGCCGAGCTGACATTGTTTTCGGCGGAGGTCAGGTTGGTCACCTGCGTGTTGATCACGCTTCCGGCTGCGGTCAGCCGGTTCATGCTTGCGCCCAGGTTACCGCGGAGTGCCGCTACCTGCGCAATCGCGTTATTGATTTCGGTCAGCGCAGACTGCGAGGAACTCGCGCTCAACAAGCTGTCAGAACTCAGACTCACTCCGTTCATGTTTCCAGAAGAAAGAGCGCCCAACGCCGTCGAGATCGTGCTGCTGCCCACGTCCGTGCCGTCGCTCAGGTACACACTGAATGAGCTCTGGTTCGTGGTGTTGGCAGCCGTCTCGGCGGCGCTATCGCCCGTCGCTTTCAGCGTAGTACCTGCGCCCGATGTCAATTCTGACGCAGTCTGCGTCGCGTTGGACGTGTTGTCAACGCGGTTCAGCGTATCGGTCACCACAAGCTGGCCGCTCTGGTTCAACGAAGCCACCAAGCCCTGGCCGGAGTTGTTGATTTCCGTGATCAGGCCGCCAACCGTGGTTGCGCTGCCGCTGGAAGTCCAGTCATAGGCGTTCGCTCCGCTGCCGCCCTTGAGTTCCACTTTGCCCGTCACCGCGGTGGCCTGGCCCAACCCGGTGGTGCTGAAGGCAACTTGCCCGTAGTTGGTAGCTCCGCCGGCAAACACCGAGGAGCCGTTGAATGTGGTCGTCGATCCGATGCTGTCGATTTCAGATTTGATCGAAGAGAATTCGTTGTCCAGAGCGGCGCGCTGTGTTCCGTCGGAAACCGTTGCGCTGGCCGATTCCGTCGCCAGGGTCACAGCACGATTCAAAAGGCTGGTCACTTGCGATAGTGCGCCATCGGCTACCTGCAGGCGCCCCTGCGCGTTCGAGGCATTCGCCGCCGACTGTGTAAGCGCCGTGATGTTTGCCGACAATCCGTTCGCAATCGACAGCCCGGCAGCATCGTCCGCGCCGGAGTTCAGTTTCGAGCCCGAAGACAATTGAAGCAGTGTGTTCTGCAGCGAGGTGTTGGTCAAGTTCAGCTGATTCTCAGCCGACATCGCGGTGACATTATTCAGGATGCTGAATGACATGGAAAGTCTCCTTTTTGCCCACTCGCGGAGCCGGCCGGATTGCCGTGCATTCCACTGGAGCCGTTGCTTCCTACACAACTGTTATCGGAGAGCCACGCCGGAAGCTTGACTGTTTCTCGGAATATTTTTCCAATTTTCTCTTCGTCCCATTTCGCTCAAGCTCTCTTCGCGTCCAGCCGATAACAAAGATGGAAGCAGGCCAATTCCATGATTGAACTCACCAGGCTCAACGGTCATCCCCTCATCCTTAATGCCGAGCTCATTAAGTTTGTTGAACAGAATCCTGACACCGTCATCACGCTCGTCACGGGAGACAAGATGGTGGTGCGCGAGGACGCGCCCGAGGTGATGCATCGCGTGCTTGCCTACCGCCGCAACCTTATTCATACGGATTCCGCGCTGCCCCATTCGCCTGCCAGGCAGCCCATCTCCAGCGACGCGCCGTCAACCCAGGAGTAGAAGACATCGTGGACAAGGGAACCGTTGCCGGAATCGTCGTCAGCTTTGGAGGCATCACCGCCGGGCTGTTGTTGGAGGGAGGCAAGCTCAGCCAGGTCCTCCAGCCCACGGCGGCGCTCATCGTTGCCGGAGGCACAGTAGGCGCGGTTCTTTTGCAGTATCCGCTCGGCACTGTCACCAAAGCGATCCAGGGCTTGCGGACAGTTTTATTCGAGCCCCGTTCGCGCGCCAGCGACGAAATCGATCGCCTCACCAAGCTCGCGCAAAAAGCTCGCCGTGACGGCATCATCTCTCTCGATGCCGAGCTGCCGCAGATTGCCGATCCTTTTATGCGTCGCGCCCTCATGCTTGCCGTAGATGGCACCGAGTCCGGCGAACTGCGTGCCATCATGCAGCTTGAAATGGACGCCAGTGCCGAGGCCGAAGACGAACTCCCCCGCGTCTACGAATCCGCTGGAGGCTTCGCTCCCACCATCGGAATCATTGGCGCAGTCCTCGGCCTCATCCAGGTGATGCAGCATCTCGACAAAATTGACGAAGTCGGACGCGGCATTGCCGTCGCTTTCGTTGCGACGATCTACGGCGTTGGATTCGCTAATCTCGTCGCGCTTCCCATCGCCGGCAAGCTGCGCCATCGCGTGCGCTTCCGCCAGATTCTTCGCGACCTCACTCTTGAAGGAGTCGTCTCCATCCTTGAAGGCATCAAGCCGCGCATGCTGGAAGCCAAGCTCAACGGCTTTCTCCAGCAAGCCACGGAGAAGACCGGTCCCGAAGCTCAACGCAGGATTGAACACCCTCGCGGTGCCTCCGCCTCGCGTGGCACATCATGAGGCGCCGTCGCCGTCGTGAAGAAAACCAGGAACGCTGGATGGTCTCCTACGCTGACTTTATGACCTTGCTCTTCGCCTTGTTTGTTGTCCTTTACTCGTCCTCGCGGGTCGACAAAGCGCGCATGGCAAAGCTCTCCAACGCCATCACCGCGGGCTTTTCGCAAATGGGCGCGGGCGGCAGCCAGGGCGGCGAAACCATCGTCCTTCCGAACACCTCGCCCGCACCTCCCGCGGCCGCGCCCGGCAGTCCAACGCAAACCGCCGAAGCCATTCGAGACAAGCTGGAACAGGGCCTCTCTGCAGAGTTGGAGCGACGCACCGTCTCCCTCCGCGAGATCCCCGAAGGTCTTGTGCTCAGCCTGCGCGAGGTCGGCTTTTTTGAGAGCGGCTCAGCCACGCTTCGCGCCAGTTCCATGGAAACTTTTGACCGCCTCGGCTCCGTTCTCGTCACCGTTCCCGGCAACCTCCGCATCGAGGGACACACTGACAATGTTCCCATCCATACGCCTCAGTTCCAGTCCAACTGGGAGCTCTCTTCCGCGCGCGCCAGTGAGATCATTCGCATTCTGCTTACTCGCGAACACATCGAGCCGCAGCGTCTTTCCGCCGCCGGATATGCGGAGTACCATCCCATCGCCGACAACGCCACCGAAGAAGGACGCCGCTTCAACCGCCGCGTTGATATCGTCATCGTTGCTCCGCATCTGCACGCCGTTCCGCCGCCGCCCACTGTCCCTCACGCAGTAAAGCAATCCTCCCTGCCAGCCGATTGATCTTTATATACCGGCCGATGTGCGGAGCCCACGAACGGAATCGCCATGTCAGTTTCAGATGATCCATCGAAATACTTCCTAACCAAACGTGCTGTCACGTACAGCGAAGCACCGGTCAAGAGGTGACTATGCCGACATTGTCGCTATCGGATCTTCAGTGCCGGGTGGAAGGGCTCAACGATCTTCCATCGCTTCCGGCCATGCTCTTTCCCGTGCTCAACCAGCTCAGCGTCACTACCGATGAGATCGACCTGCAGAAGACCGTCCGACTGGTCTCCCATGATGGAGCGCTCAGCACCCAGGTTCTCCACATGGCCAACTCTCCTCTGTTCGGCATGCAGCAGCGCGTTGAAAGCCTTCGCGCCGCCGCGCTCACCCTCGGAGTGCAGCGCCTGCGTGACATTGTGACCTCCTGCTGCCTCATGCAGGTTTCTCCGCTGCTTGGCGATCTCAACGTCGCCGCCTTCTGGGAACACTCGCTCGCCTGCGCTCTCGTCTCGCGCAACCTTGCGCGCAAAGTTGGCTACTCCGATCCCGAGCGCGCCTATCTTGCCGGTCTCGTGCATGATCTCGGAATCGTCGTCAACATGCTGCTTATCCCGCGCGAGTTCACTGCTGTCTTCGCGAAAGCCGCGGCCATGCAGCGTTCTCTGCGCGAAGTAGAGCTCGAAGATCTGGGCCTCTCGCATGAAATCACCGGAGACCTGCTCTCCACCCACTGGCACCTATTCGACTATCTCTCCGAGGTCATGCGCCGCCATCATGAACCGGAGCGTGCCACGCTCGATCCCATGCTCGTGGCACTCGTAAACATCGCCGACCTGCTCTGCCGCACCTCCGGTCTTGGCTACGGCTACACGGAAAAAATTACTGTCAGCCTGCAGGAAGGCCCGGCCTGGGAAATCATCTCCAGCCAGTCTCCCCGACTCCGCCATCTCGACATGGTCTGCTTCACTCTGGATATCGATGCCTTCGTCAATGAGGTCAGGTCGCTTGTCTCCGTCCTGTTTTGCCTGTGATGACCTCGGCCAATCCCGCTCGTGTCCTGGTTGTAGATGACAGCGCATTCATGCGTACCGCCCTGCGCCACATGATTGAGAGCGATCCTGCATTGCAGGTGGTGGACACTGCCGTCGATGGCGTGGACGGAGTGCAAAAAGCACTCGACCTCCAGCCTGACGTCATCACAATGGATATCGATATGCCTCGCATGGGCGGGCTCGAAGCCCTCTCCAGAATCATGGAGCTCGCGCCCTGTCCCGTCATCATGGTCAGCGCGCTCACCCAGGCGCACGCTGAGGCCACCATTGAAGCGCTCAGCCGAGGTGCCTACGACTTTCTCTCCAAGGACTTATCCTGCGCATCTCTCGATATCACTTGCATCAAGAACGACCTGATCGCCAAGTGCAAGACCGCCGCCGGCCAGAAGCGCCGTCCACCGCAGTCCATTCCCAGCGCTCACCCAGCACGCATCGTTCCGCACACCGTGTACAACTTCGCTGTACCCAGAATCGTTTGCATTGGAACATCAACCGGGGGAACCACGGCGTTGCAACAAATCCTGCCCATGCTCCCCGCGGAGTTTCCCGCGCCCGTTGTGATTGTCCAGCACATGCCGTCGGGCTTCACGGCTCCCTTCGCCAGCCACCTCAATTCTCTCTGCTCCAATCACGTCAAAGAGAGCGAGCCCAACGAGCCCCTGCTTCCCGGAGTCATTTATATCGCGCGAGCCGGTCAGCAGCTTCGCGTCCAGCGCCGTGGTTCTGGGACCACCGCGCACATGTCGATGATGCCCGCCAACACACCGCACATTCCTTCCGTGGACATTCTCATGCTCTCCGCCGCCGAGCAGTTTGCCCAGCTTGCCATGGGAGTAATTCTCACCGGCATTGGCAATGACGGACAGCAAGGCATGGCCGCCATCCATTCAGCCGGAGGCTACACCCTGGCAGAGGATGAGCGAAGCTGCACCGTCTATGGCATGCCGCGCGCGTGCGCCGAATCTGGTGTGCTGCACAACATGCTTCCGCTCGATGAGATTCCAGGGGAGATCGCGCGCACTCTGCGAGCCACACCTTCGGCTTTGGGAATGCGGTCTACTGCACTCTCTGCGACGTTTCGCTGATCACCCGCGCCACACGCTGCCGTAGCGTTTGCAGCGAAAACGGCTTCTGCAGATATTCAATGCGGGCGTCCAGCTGTCCGTCTTTCAGCAGCACATGCTCCGTGTAGCCAGACATGAATACCACGCGCAGTTCGGGCAACATCCCAATGATTCGGGTCGCCATCTCTTTGCCATTCATTCCCGGCATCACCACGTCGGTGAGCAGAAGATCGATCTGGCTCCCATGCAGGCGGCAGGTTTCAATGCCCTCCTCGGGATGAGAGCAGGCCAACACTTCATAGCCTGAGCGTTCCAACACTTCACACAGTAAATTCCGCACCGTCGGCTCATCTTCCACCAGCAGAATCGTCTTTGCTTTTTCAGTATCAGGAATCATGGCGGATTCTGTTCTCATCTCGAATACTTCCTGCATCTTTCTTCTCCAGTAGCGGTTTCGTACTCTGGGTAACAGCAACTGTCGTGCCAAAGTTGAATAAGCATTTCTTAAAGAAACGCTCGCGATTGCGCTGCGCCCACCCGCACGCTTCCTGTTTTGGAGTCCCAAAACAAGAAAGCAGTTCTGCTTTGGAACACTGCCCGCCTCGCCCCTTAACGTTTCGTTACACACCCGCGGCCCTCGCCGCATCGGCGCCGGCGTTCGCTGGTGCTAAGATTTTTGAATCAGCACTGCTCGCGAACGCACGCCCGCGAGAACTCTTACTCCTCAGAGGTTTCGTCGATGACTCTTCTCCGCCACACCCGGCGTATGCGTCTTACCATCGCTTCTGCGCTGCTCATCCTGCTTGCGGCTGCTCCGGCTGTTGCTGCCGCTGCTCCCGCCACGGAGAGCGTTGATCTCCAGGTCGTTACGCGCATCCGCCAGGAAGGCACGCAGCACAGCAAGGTCATGCAGACCCTCTCGGAACTCACCGACCGCATCGGTCCGCGCCTCGCAGGTTCGCAGAACCTGAAGAACGCTAATCTCTATGTGCAGCAGCAGCTCACCGGTTGGGGACTCGCCAACTCGCACCTTGAAGGCTTCAGCTTCGGACGCGGCTGGGCGCTCGACTCCATTTCCATCCGCATGACTGCGCCGGATAACGCCGTCCTCTTCGGCTTTCCCAAGGCGTGGACTCCCGCGACCAGTGGCGCGTTGAAAGGCGAAGTCGTCGCCGTCAAGATCAAGTCCATGGAGGATTTCGAAAAGTTCAAGGGTCAGCTTGCGGGAAAGATCGTCCTCGTCGGAGAGCCGCGCGAACTCAAGCCTGAGAGCGAAGCAGCGCTGCACCGCTATGACGACGCCAAGCTCAAGGAACTCTCCGACTTCAACATTCCCGGCGGCGCATATAAAGATCCCACCGGACGCGTGTGGACGCGCGAAGAGATCATGCAGCGTCGCCGCCTCGCCATGGCTACGGATAAGTTTCTGCAGGACGAAAAGGTTGCCGCCTCCATCGAAGCCAGCCGTGGCGACGAAGGCATTCTCTTTGTGCAGGGCACGCAGAACTACAAGCCCGGCTCGCCGGATGGCGTTCTCCAACTCGTCATTGCCGCCGAGCAGTTCAACCGCATGGAGCGCCTGCTCGACCGCAAGGTTCCCGTCAGCGTTGAGCTCGACGTGAAGTCGCACTTCGAATCGCCCGACAACGGTACGATCTACAACAACGTTGCCGAACTCTCCGGCACGGACAAGAAAGATGAACTCGTCCTCATCGGTGGGCACCTCGACTCATGGCACGCCGGCACCGGCGCAACCGACAACGCCGCTGGCGTCGCCGTCGCCATGGAGGCCATTCGCATTCTTCAGGCTCTCGGCCTCAAGCCGCGCCGCACCATTCGCGTCGCGTTGTGGGCCGGCGAAGAAGAAGGACTGCTCGGCTCGCAGGCCTACGTGAAGGAACACTACGGCTACCCTGACGTTCCCAAGGACGACACCACTCCCTCCTACATGCGCACCACGCCGCTGCCGATCGTTCTCAAGCCCGGTCAGGAGAAAGTTTCCGCCTACTTCAATCTCGACAACGGCACTGGAAAGATCCGCGGCATCTATGCGCAGGAGAACGCATCCGTCGTACCGATCTTCGAGAAGTGGGGCGTGCCCTTCCGCGACCTCGGATTCACCACGGTCACCATGCGCAACACCGGCTCCACCGATCACGTCTCCTTCGACGCCATCGGCATTCCGGGCTTCCAGTTCATTCAGGATTCGGTTGAGTACGAGACGCGAACGCATCACTCCAACATGGACGTTTACGATCGCGCGCAGCGTGACGACCTCATCCAGGCATCCATCATCATGGCTTCGTTCCTCTACAACGCAGCCAATCGTGATGAGATGATGCCGCGCAAGCCTCTCATGGTGGAAGTGAAGCACGAACCAGCACCTGCCGCTCCGGCGACGGACGCAAAAAAGAAAAAGTAGTTCCCGCTGACGAAAATAGAAAGGGCGGCCCGCGACGGCCGCCCTTTTCTTCTCCACCACGATTACCTTACGAGTACATCGTTGCGGCACTCCCCGTGCTCAACAAGGCAATCGTTGAAGAGTGCTGCGCAACGATTGCCCACTCAGTAACCTGGTCACTCCCAACGATTCACCACAAAGCTAATCATTCTTTATGTACGGTGGAAGCTAGCGCCCGGCTTTTACCGCCGCTGCCAGCTCCATCAGCAAGCCTTCGGTTTCATCCCAGCCGATACACGCATCGGTGATGCTCTGTCCGTAGGTGAGGGCCTTGCCGTCCACCAGCTTCTGCGCGCCAGCCACCAGGCTGCTCTCAATCATCAATCCGATGATGCGCCGCTCGCCTCCGGCCACCTGCGCCGCAACGTCGTGACACACCGCGCCTTGCTTCGTGTGATCCTTCTGGCTATTGGCGTGGCTGCAGTCAATCATCACCTGCGGCTTCTGCTTGCACTTTTCCAGCTTGGCGCAAACTTCCGCCACGGCTGCGGCTGTGTAGTTCACCATCTTGCTGCCGCCGCGCAGTATCACGTGCGTGTCCGTGTTTCCGTTGGTCACAAAGATGGCAGACTGCCCGTACTTCGAGTGTCCGAGGAAGGTGTGCGGGTGCGCGGCTGAGAGCATGGCTTCAATCGCAATCTGCACATCGCCCGAGGTCGCGTTCTTGAAGCCTACCGGGCAGGAGAGTCCGCTCACCAGTTGGCGATGAATCTGGCTCTCGGTAGTGCGCGCGCCAATCGCTCCCCAGCTCACCAGCGAGGCCACGTACTGCGGCGAGATCATATCGAGGAACTCAGTTCCGGCGGGCACGCCCATCTCCGCGAGATCGAGCAGCAACCGCCGCGCCATGCGCAGACCGTCGTTGATCTTGTAGGAGTTGTCGAGGTAGGGATCGTTGATCAATCCCTTCCAGCCAATCGTGGTGCGCGGCTTTTCAAAGTACACGCGCATCACAATCACCAGCTCGTTGCTGACCTTCGCCATGACGTTCTTGAGCTTCGCCGCGTATTCGCGCGCCGCCTTGGTGTCATGAATCGAGCACGGACCCACCACTACGATCAGCCGCTTGTCACGTCCGGCGAGCACGTCGCAAATGGCCTTGCGCGTCTCGAACACCGTGTCGGAGGCGGCGTCGGTCATGGGCATCTCCTCCTCCAGAAACACAGGAGGCAGCACCACTTTTGTCCACTTGATTCTCAGATCATCTGTTTCGTGAAAGGTAGTCAATGCTCAATACATGCATCGCGTCGCGAATTTCTCGCGCCCGCTGCGATGCTCACCTTCCTCCGGTCGCCAGGGCCGGGAATCATTTTGCAGGATTGTACGAGGGTAAAACGGATTGGCTCTCTCCGCAAGCAGAGCCTTACCGGCAGCTAACTTCTTCTCCTGTGACTTTAGTCGCTGCTGCCCCGGCAGTTGCCCGGTAGGCTCCCTCTTGTACTCCAACATTAAGGGAGCTTCGCTCATGTTCTGTTACCAGTGTGAACAAACCGCCAAAGGCCAGGGATGCTCGCAGATTGGCGTCTGCGGCAAAGACGACAACACCGCAACTTTGCAGGATCTTCTGGTGCACGCCCTGAAGGGCGTCTCCATGTTCGCCCACCGTGCGGCCAAGCTCGGCGCGCGCGACACCGCCATTGACGAGTTTGTAGTAGAAGCTCTCTTCGCCACCTTGACCAACGTCAACTTCGATCCCGTCCGCGTTGCGGCCATTATTCAGGAAGCGGCGCAGCAGCGTGACCGCGCCCGCAATCTCTACTTTGCAGCGGTGGAAGCGAATGGCGCGGCTCCCGAGAACTTCAATGGAGCCAGCAAATTCACGCCCGAAGCGGGCCTGGAAGGTCTCATCTCGCAGGGCAAGCTGTATAGCATTCCGAATGCGCGAGAGAACCAGGGCGATGAAGTCGCCAATTTGCAGGAGATGATTCTGTACGGGCTGAAGGGCGTTGCCGCCTACGCCGAACATGCGCGCCAGCTCGGCGGCACAGACGCAGGCATTCACGCCACCATCCACGAAGTTCTCGACTTCCTGACCAAGCCCACACCTTCGCTCGACGATCTTCTCGGCTACGCGCTCAAGGTTGGCGAACTCAACATGCGCACCATGCAGATGCTGGACAAAGCCAACACGGACGCCTTCGGCCATCCCACGCCCACGCCTGTGCGCCTGCATCCTGTGGCAGGCAAGGCAATCCTCGTCAGCGGACACGATCTCGCCGACCTCGCCGCTCTCCTGGAGCAGACCAAGGACACCGGCATCCAGATTTATACCCACGGTGAAATGCTGCCCGCGCATGGCTATCCCAAGCTGAAGGCGTACGCGCACCTCGCCGGAAACTACGGCGGCGCATGGCAGGATCAAGCCGTGGAGTTCGCGGCATTTCCGGGCGCGATCCTGATGACTTCGAACTGCATTCAGCAGCCGAAGAACAGCTATGGCGACCGCATCTTCACTTGCGGCGCAGTGGCGTGGCCCGGCCTGGAACACGTCTCGCGCAAAGATTTCTCTCCGGTGATCAAGGCCGCGCTGGCCGCTCCGGGCTATGACGCCAATGGGCCTGACGATACCATCCTCACCGGCTTCGGACACAACGCCGTGCTCAGCGTTGCCGACCAGGTGGTCGCAGCAGTGAAGGCCGGAAAGATTCGCCACTTCTTCCTCATCGGCGGATGCGATGGCGCACGCAGTGGCCGCGATTACTACACGCAGCTTGCGGAATCTGTGCCGGACGATTGCATCATCATGACCCTGGCCTGCGGCAAGTATCGTTTCAACAAGCTGCAGTTTGGCGACATCGGCGGCATCCCGCGGTTGCTCGACATTGGCCAGTGCAATGACACGTACTCGGCCATCCAGATTGCGGTGGCGCTGGCCGGGGCCTTCGACTGCGGAGTCAACGATCTGCCACTCTCACTGGTGCTCTCCTGGTATGAGCAGAAGGCCGTGGCCATCCTGCTTACGCTGCTTCACCTCGGCATCAAGAACGTACGCATCGGACCGTCACTGCCGGCATTTATCACTCCCGGCGTGCTGGCCCTGCTGCAGAAGAATTACAACCTGATGGCTATCACAAGTCCCGAACAGGACCTTGCTGCCATCCTCCACTAACGCTAGCAAAACGCACGATCTCCTAATGAAACATTTAAGCCCCAGGACCTGTGCTCCTGGGGCTTCTTTTATGCTTCGTGCGGATTCGTTTTCTATTCGTGCGATGAAGGGTTGAGCGCGGTAGTTGACAGTGAAAGATGCGCGCGTTCGGCGGCCTCTCGCTGGGCTCTCGACTGCTTCCTGCGCCACCAGCTATAGAAGGCAACGGGAATGGAACATGCCAACACGAATCCGATGGACCACTTTGCAGAACGCGCAAACATCTCCATCCAGTCAAAGGTTCGCATGGAGAGCACGCCTGCCAGCAGCATGACGAGAATCCAGATGACAGAGCCGACGCCGTTGTAGAGAAGAAACTTGGCGCGCGGCAGCCGGGCCGCTCCCGCTACGGGAGGAGCAAGGTGGGCGACTCCGGGAATCCACTTGGCGTAGAGCAGAGAGATGCCTTTGAAGCGGTCGAGTCCGGCGTAGGCTTTCTGCTCCAGCGAGTCAGGCACAAACGAGATGCGGCACATGGCGGCGATCACGGCGCGGCCTTTCCAGCGTCCCAGCTCGTACCACATGGCGTCGCCCAGCAGGCATGGAACAGCCGTGGCAAGCATCACCAGCCAGAACTGCATGGGATTGACCGCGACCATGGCACCCGCCGCCAGCAGCAGCGGAGAGATGAATACCGGCAGACCAAGCCGCTCGCCCAAAGTCACCAGGAACATCCAGAGCGCGCCATGGCGGGCAAGTAAAGTTGTCTCGGTCGGCAGGTACATTGGGTCTCGCTCTTTCTAGCGGTGAACAAACGGAAGGGACGCCAGTTGCTCACCGAGCGCAATCCGCTCCGCGAATGCTGCGTCCCCACTCTCACTTTCAGTGTACCGGGAAATTCACCGAGACACGGTCAGGCTAACTACTGCATGTTGTGGATTTTGATTACCTACGACAAGCTCAGCTTGCGGCGATGGTCACTAGTGGCCGGCCGTCCTCACCATAGAGGCGATCGACCGGGAAACCCAGTCGTTCCCAGCCTGCCAATCCGCCAGCCAATGGACGCACGCGGGTCACTCCCAGCGCACGCAACTCCTTGGCTACCTTCACCGCTGTCTCCTCATTGGGACAGGTGCAATAGACCACAAGGTCGCGCTCGGGGGGAAGCTCAGCAAGTCTGCTTGCAACCTGATCGGGAGGAATGCGCAGGGCTCCGGGCAGAGTGCGAGGCGCGGACAGAAAATCCAAGGGGTGCCGCAAGTCGATGACCACGGGCTCCTCTCCGGCCTGCACCTGGCGATAGAGTTCTTCGGGAGAGATTCGTGCCATGCGCAGGGTCTTCAGGAACTGGCGACGCTGCCAGTAGCTGCGCGCGGCCAGCACCACGGATACGATCAGGGCCACGCCCACCGCCCACTGTGCCGTAATGACGAACAGGCCCAGCCAATCTACGGTGCGCATGGAGAGATATCCGCCCGAAAGCAGCACGGCCAACCAGAGAATAGAGCCCGCAGCGTTATAGAGATGGAAGCGCTGCCGAGGCACGCGAGCGGCACCGGCCAGCGGCACCGCCAGGTGTGCGACGCCGGGAATCCACTTGGCCCACAGCAGAGACAGACCGGTGTGCTTTTCGAGCGCCATTTGCGAACGCCGCACGCAGGAGTCGGGTTGGAAAGAGATGCGGCAGAGCAATCCGAAAAGCTCGCTGCCCTTCCAGCGGCCCAACTCGTACCAGACGGTGTCTCCCGCGAGGCAGGCCACGGTGGTCACCAGCAGGAGAGCGCCAATGTGCATGTCACCCATGGCGGCCAACGCACCGGAGGCGAACAGCAGCGGCGTGACAAACAGCGGCAATCCCAGCCGCTCGCCCAGGGTCAACAGAAACATCCACAACATGCCGTGCCGTGCCAGAAATTGAAGATCGGAGAGGTGCATCTCGGTACTTCCCTTCATTGCGGCCCGGGGCACGCGCTGGGTGTTTCTTAGAATGGATGGCTTGCTTATTTGTGCAAACAATTACCTCCCTTATAGATGCTCGCGGGCGGCGACGGGGTTCAGTCTTGCTAGCGCGGGATTTACTGGCAAACTCTGCTCTCTTCTGGCATAATCCGTGGCCGTCGTGATATGGGGTCCAGGACCATGGGGTGGTCCGAGCCAGCTTCGCTTTCCGGAAAGATCTGAGGGAGAAATCTTATGACAACGCCTGCAGCAGTCGGCAGTATGGCTTACCAGCGCTTCAAGACCGCACGCGATTTTCTGCTGGAAAATCGCGAGGATTACGCCACCGCTTACGCGCAGTTTCAATGGCCCGCGCTGCAGGAGTTCAACTGGGCGCTGGATTGGTTTGACGCGATTGCCCGTGGCGAGCGCCGCAACCAGCCCGCGCTATGGGTGATGCATGAAAACGGCACGGAAGAGAAGCTCACGTTCGCCGAACTCTCGCACCGATCATCGCAGATCGCAAACTACCTGCGCAGCCTTGGAGTGCGGCGCGGCGATCGCATCCTGCTCATGCTCGGCAACGTGCCGCAGTTGTGGGAATCCATTCTGGCTGCCATGAAGCTGGGCGCGGTGGTCATTCCTACCACCACGCTGCTCACGGCCGATGACCTCACCGACCGCAGCGTGCGCGGCAACGTGCGCCACATTATCGCCGCCGCCGAGCTGGCGCCCAAGGTCGAACACATCTCGGCGCTGAGTCGCGTTGCGGTAGGGGGCGCGGTGGCGGGATGGAAAAACTTCGACGACGGCTACGGCTTCCCTGCGGAGTTCGAGCCCGAGGGCGTGACCAAGGCCTCTGACGCCTTGCAGCTTTATTTCACCTCTGGCACTACAAGCAAGCCGAAAGTCGTGCTGCACACGCACGCCAGCTATCCTGCCGGGCACCTCACAACCATGTACTGGATTGGCATCAAGCCGGGGGACGTGCACTGCAATCTGTCGTCTCCGGGATGGGCCAAGCATGCGTGGAGCTGCGTCTTTGCGCCGTGGAACGCCGAGGCAACGGTCTTCGCCTACAACCAGGCACGCTTCCACGCTCCCGGATTGTTGAACGCGCTGGTGCGCGCGGAGGTTTCCACGTTCTGTGCGCCGCCGACGGTGTGGCGCATGCTGGCGCAGGAAGATCTCGCCTCATACAAAGTGAAACTTCGCGAGGCAGTGAGCGCGGGCGAGCCACTGAATCCGGAGGTCATTGAGCGCGTGCGCGAGGCGTGGGGCATCACCATTCGCGATGGCTACGGGCAGACGGAAACCACCGCGCAACTCGGCAACTCTCCCGGACAACCGATGAAACTTGGCTCGGTAGGGCGGCCCATGCCCGGCTACAGGCTGGCGCTGCTCGACATTGACGATCAGGAAACGGAGGAGGGCGAACTCTGCATCCGGCTTGATCCGCCGCCGCTCGCGCTGATGCCCGGCTACCAGGACGATCATGGCAACGTGCAGTATCTGACAGGCACGAACTATCGCACGGGCGACGTGATGTCTCGTGATGCAGATGGCTACTTCACATTTGTCGGGCGCGCCGATGACGTATTCAAGGCCTCGGATTACCGCATCAGCCCTTTCGAGTTGGAGAGCGCGCTGGTGGAGCACCCGGATGTGGTCGAGTGCGCCGTGGTGCCTTCGCCGGACCCGATCCGCACGGCCATCCCCAAGGCGTTTGTCATTCTTCGCACCGGGGTTGAACCTTCGCGCGAACTGGCGCTTTCAATCTTCCGGCACATTCGGCAGGCGCTCGCGCCTTACAAGAGAATCCGCCGCATCGAGTTTGCCGATCTGCCGAAGACCATCTCCGGCAAGATTCGCCGCGTGCAATTGCGCAAGGCCGAAGCCGCACAGGTAGAAAGCGGACAGCGGGTGCAGATGGAGTATCGCGAGGAGGATTTCCCGGAGCTTCGTTGAGCATCTAAGGTGGTATGCATCATCCTGGCTCGTGGATTTTCTTGATTTTTGTCGGCCTCTGTATTGCGCTGATCATGCTGGTGCTACACCTGACCAGCCTGGGCAAGCTGATCCATCAGCAGATTCCTGACCGCCCGCAACGGCGGCTCTTTCTGGCGTCCATCAGCTTCTTCGTCACCTTCATCTCGGTGCGTCTGCTGGTGGAAGCCATCACACACCACATCGGTCCCTTTGGCTGGGTTCAGATGGGCGGAGTTCACATCCATCACCTGGTGTGGGGCATTCTGATTCTTCTGCTCTGCGGCTACGGAGAGCTGACCGAGGTTGCCGACCGCGATACGCCGATATCCATTCTGCTCAGCCGGTTGCTGGCCTTGGGCTATGGAGCGGGCGCGGCGCTCACGCTCGACGAATTCGCCATCTGGCTGAACCTCAATGCGAACGACTACTGGGGAGCGAAAAATCGGGAGAGCATTGACGCCGTGATCCTCTTCGGAGCCTTGCTCGCGATGGGCGCGTGGGGCGCTCCGCTGTTTCGCCACGCCTTCCGCCGCGGCCGGTGATCCGGGGGCACGATAAGACGTGTACTCCTGTGTACGCCTTAGTTTCCTTCTACGACGGCCGCGGGATATCATGGACTCTCGCTTGGGATAGATCCCGGAGGGTGCGCATGATTCCTTTGCTCGTATTCCTTGCCATTCTGGTTGTCATCGGCCTGATCATCGGCGGAATGTACAACGGACTGGTGCAGCTCAAGGTTCGCGCAGATAATGCGTGGTCTGACATTGATATCCAACTGAAGCGGCGGCATGACCTGATTCCGAACCTGGTCGAGACCGTTAAGGGTTACGCCACTCACGAAAAAAGTACGTTCGAGGATGTTGCGCGCTACCGTTCCGCTGCCATGGCCGCCACTTCTGCTGAAGATCGCGCGCAGGCTGAAGGACAGCTCACCCAGGCACTGCGCGGATTGCTGGCGGTGGCCGAAGCTTATCCGGAATTGAAGGCCAACGCGCAATTCATGTCACTGCAACAGCAGCTCTCCGATCTGGAAGATGCGCTGCAGAACTCGCGCCGCTACTACAACGCCGTGGTGCGCGACCTGAACACGAAGATCCAGTCCTTCCCGACGAACATTATCGCGGGCATGTTCAACTTCCAGCAGCGTCCGTTCTTTGAGATCACCGATCCCACCGACCGCGCTGTTCCAACCGTGAAGTTCTAGATTCGGACGGTTATGAATCGAACCTATCGTTCGCCTTTGAACCCCAGCCGTTTGCGCTGGGGTTTCTTGCTTGCCACGCTGCTTCTGCTGGTGGCTCCATCGTTTGCCCGCTCCTGGAAAATTTCCCGCTTCGACGCACGCTACACGATCTCTGAAGATGGAACCGTGCTCATTGAGGAAGAGATTCATCCCGTCTACGAGGGAACGTTCAACGGCATTGAGCGCGATATTCCGGTCGAATATCCCGGCCCGGATGGCACCGCGTACAGCCTCTTTCTCAACGTGGTATCCGTGACCGGAGAAGATGGCGAGAAGATCAAGTTTGAGCAGGGTTCGCGCACGGTTCGTACCATGGGCGGAGGCACGGGCCGCTTTCTGACCCTGAAGATTTACGCTGGTGGCACCGATACGGAGCGCGCCGTACACATCACCTACCGCGCCAGCAACGGCGTACGCTTTTTCGACGATCACGACGAGTTTTACTGGAACGTCACCGGCAACGATTGGAAGGTACCTATTGATTCGGCGGTGGCCTTTGTTGCGCTGCCCGCGGGAGCCGCGGGACAACTGAAGGCGCAGGCTTTCACCGGCTCCTTTGGCGCGAAAGGACAGGACGCAACCAGCACCGTCGACGGCAGCAACATCACCTTTGACGCTGCGCACTCGCTGCCGCCGCGCAACGGCCTCACGGTTGACGTGTGGATTCCCAAGGGTGTGGTGAAAGCTCCTTCGGCCTTCACCAAGATGGGCTGGTTCATCAGCAGCAACCCGGGAGTTTTCCTGCCCGTATGGGCATTCGTGGTGATGTTCAGCCTGTGGTTCTGGAAGGGACGCGATCCGGACTCTGGTCTCTCCGTGGCTCCCATGTACGAGGCGCCCAAGGGACTGACGCCGGCTGAGGCGGGCACGCTGATTACGGACAACATTGAAGCCCGGGACATTACATCGACACTCATCGATCTTGCGGTGCGCGGTTATCTCAAGATTGTGGAGACCGAAGACAAAGTCCTTTTCATCACGCACAAGGATTACATCCTGCGACTGATGAAGCCACGCCCGGAGTGGCAGGGGCTGGCGGCGCATGAGGAAGAGGTGCTTAAGAACATCTTCCCCGAGGTCACCGCCGAAGAGACCACGCTCTCCAGTTTGAAAAACCGCTTCTACGTTGCCCTGCCCTCCATTCGCGAGGAGATCATGGGCGCACTGAAGGCCAAGGACCTCTACTCTACCGATCCGGAGTCGGCGAAAGGGCTGGCGCTGGTTGGAGTGCTGGTGATTGCCATGCCATTTCTCTGGCTGCAACTCACGGGACACCTTCGGCTCGGCAGCTCGCCCACGGTTCTCATCGGCGGCATCGCGCTCACGGCGCTGATCGTGTATCTGTTTGGACACCACCTGGCGGCCAAGACCGTGCGCGGCGCGCGCACCCGCGTGGAGTGCCTCGGCTTCAAGGAGTTTATGACCCGTGTGGACGGCGACCGCATCAAGCGCATGCCGCCCGACACGTTTGAGAAGTTTCTGCCCTACGCGATGGCCTTCGGCGTTGAGCAGCACTGGGCCAAGGCGTTTCAGGGAATCATCACCGATCCGCCGTCGTGGTACGTGGGCTCTGGCTATGCGACGGGCATGATGTGGAATCCGATCATGTTCACGAACTCCATGAACACGTTCTCCTCTTCGGCGTTCCAATCGTTCTCTGCTGCACCGCAGGCCAGTTCGAGCGGCTCTGGGTTTGGCAGTGGAGGTGGCTTTGGAGGCGGTGGCGGTTTCTCTGGTGGAGGCTTTGGCGGTGGAGGAGGCGACGCCTTCTAGAGCGCCGCACCACAAAGAAACACCAGAGCCCCGTTCTGGTCTGATTTCAGACCGGGCGGGGCTTTTGTTTTGACTTCATCCTGCAACAATCCTTTCCCCTTGCATGCTGCCAACATCCGCGCGCCTTCGAACATCAGAACCGTGGACGACGCAACTACCGAGGTGTGCCATGTCTGACCCTTTGCCTGACGATCCCCAGGCGCCGGAGTTTCCCGAAACTGAAGCGCGCGCACCTGTCAGCCCGCCCGTGCAGGGCACCGCGCCCGCGTGGGATGACGAAATCGGCGCCAACACTCCTTCGCACGACCAGCTTTTGCTGGAGGCGCGTGCCAGGCAGGCCTTGCGTGAGGCGTCGCTGCGTGGCGATTCGGACGCCCCGAAAGGTGAGGAAGAGCCCTTGTCTTCTTCCTACCCGGGCTTCACCGTTCAGCGCGGGGGGCGCGGCACCATGGCTGAAACCGCGGAGCGCATTGGCACGGCGGTGGGTACCGCAGAGCGCGAGGTGCGCCGCCGCCTGGAACTGGTGCGGCGTCCCGCTCATCCCATTGAGTTCCCCACGGCTGCCGAATTGGCGGATCGCGGCGCTCGCATGATGGAAGAAATTGACGCAGACGTGGCCGATGTTCGCCGCAAGGCCGCTCGAAAGCTGGAAGACCTAAGTGAGCAGGCGGAAGAGCGTTTTCAGCATCTCCGCCGCCAAGCGCGCACCGTGTTCTGGCGCTCCGGCCTTCGCGCCCAGGAATTTGCTGAGAAATATCCGTTGCAGACCATCGCAGCCATCGCAGGAACATTTTTCATGATCGGCGTTGCGCTTCGTCTTACCAGGAGGTCCCACCGTGGCTAGCCGTTCGAACTACTATCCTCCGGAGAAACCACTCTCGCAGGTGCTCACGGAATTCAAAGAGGAGTTGAAGGAATTTGCTGCTACGCGCATTGCCGTGCTTCAGCAGGAGATGCGTGAAAAGCTGGCACTGGCTTCCGCTGCTCTGCCGGCCATCGCCGCTGGAATTGTGCTCTCGCTCTTTGCCGCGGTCTTTCTATGCGTTGCACTGGTCGCGGTAATTGCCATGGCTTTGGGCGGAGGCGCGGGAGCCTGGGCGGCTGCGTTTGGCATTGTCGGAGGCGTGTTTCTGCTGGTCGGAGCCCTGGCCATCTACTTTGGAGTCAACAAGCTAAAAGCCCGCAGCCTGAAGCCGGAGCGCACGTTGCGCATCCTGAAACAGGACCAGATCTGGCTGCAGAATGAAACGAGGAATCCGCGATGACCGATCCCCTTCACGCCGCCGAATTTGAAGAGCGCGCAGCCCAGCAGCGGCAGCGCCTGCATGACTCCGTAGCCGAACTCCGCACCAGCGTGCGCGGGAGCTTGGACGTGCGGAAAGCTGCGCAAAATTACCTGTGGCGAGCCTCCGCGACAGCCGCCCTGGTCTCGCTGGCAGTGGGATACGCCATTGCCGGGGCTTTCACCGATTGAGCAACAAGCTCCCGGACCCCGCCCCCGGCCGTCCTGCTGGAGGCGCGCGGCTCTCCCCGGCTTTGTTGCTGCCGGATAAATCATTGATTCGCAGGATGCTTACCCAAACTCCGCACTATCGCATTCTCGACTTTTCGTGACATAATCCAACTTGAATGTTACTGAAGTCACTAGAGCATCTGCTTAGCGGGAGCGAACGTGGAAGACATTCGGACTAGTCGGCGATTTCCAGTGCACCTGCCACTCAAGTTTTTTGGAGATCACAAGATCCCGCCCGGAAGTACGGCAAACATCAGCGCCGCGGGCGTGTATCTCTGGGTTGATGGCGGGCTGCAGATAGATTCTGCCATTGAATTTGAGATCACGATTCCGGCAGCATCGGTCGGAGCTACTCACGACGCCCACATACATTGCCACGGGCGTGTCGTTCGCTGTGACACAGACCAGGAATTCGGACGCACAGGAGTTGCCTGCGTCATCGAACGTTATGAGTTCCTGCATCCCCAAGAAGAAGGAGGAGGCCAATAGATGCTCAAAATCATTCTCGCTGACAATCAGGCGATCTTCCGTGCGGGGATTGCGAAGGTTCTCGCCGTCGAGGATGACGTGCGCATCGTCGCCCAGGCACAGACCGTCGAGCAGGCAATGATCTCCGTCGACAAGTTTCGCGGCTCTGTGATGATATACGCCTCCAGCTTTTTGCCTGACACGGGACGCCTGGTGGCGATTGCCCGTGAGTCCGGCATCCAACTCGTGGTAATTGCAGAGAGCAATGAGGCTCCGGAGCGTTATCTCTCCGCCGGCGTACTCGGTGTGATCTTCCGCTCGGTTGACAGCGCCGAACTGCTGCGTTGCGTGCGCAAGGTCAGCACGGGAGCAATCTACTCTCAGGATTCGCGCACCGTTGCACAAAGCTCGGACTCAGATGATTTCGTGGGAGCACGTGTCCGCGACCGCCTGACCCCGAAGGAATTGAAAATCGTCGCCCTTATCGTGCAGGGCTACAAGAACAAGGAAATTGCCAACCTCCTGGGAACGACCGAGCAGGTCGTTAAGAACTATCTGCGAAACGTGTATGACAAAATCGGCGTCTCCGACCGTCTGGAGCTGGCGCTGTTTACCATTCATCACCGGATTCTGAATGAGGCCGCCGCAGCCAGCGCCGCCACGATGCGCGCCAACCCCATCAATCCGCCGACCGGCGCAGCCAACTAATTTTCGCCTCAACAACGAAACGGCCCGATGACATATCATCGGGCCGCTCTATTTTTGTTGCAGTGCTGTTAGTGCTGAGAGGCGCGTTCGCTAGCCTTCAGCAACTCGTTGACAATAGTGACGAGCTCCTCGGGGTTCACCGGCTTCTCGAGATAAAGATCCGCCAACGGCTCCGCTGATTGATAAGCCTCTGCCACATATCCGGAGACGACCACGACCGGCATGGTGGAATGAGACTTCGCAGCTTGCAGCACGCCGCGTCCATTTCCGTCGCCCAACCGCCAGTCAGTAACCACCGCGTCATACACGTTCGCGTTCATCAGTTGAATTGCTTCATGCGCCGAAGTTGCGGGAGTCACTTCATGCCCCGCGTGCTCCAGGATCGCGCACTTCAGCTTTACTACGTGCGGCTCGTCATCAACACAAAGAATTCTCGCCATGGCATCCTTATTCGATTAGTTCGTGAGCAGGGCTTTCCGCCCGGCTTCCTGCTCAGGTCGCAAACATTCTCCGCAGACCTGGCTGTAGTTGTCAAATCAGCCTCACTCAAGCACCCTGGGGGCTACAGCTTCCGAGCGATTGATTTTGCCTGCGTAAACAGTAGCAGGTAATCCGGCCCGCCAGCTTTGGAATCCGTGCCTGACATGTTGAATCCGCCAAATGGATGCGCTCCCACCATCGCTCCCGTGCACTTTCGGTTGATGTAGAGATTGCCCACGTGGAACTCCTGGCGCGCCTGGTCGATCCGCTCTTCCGATTTGGTGTAAACCGCACCGGTCAGTCCGAATTCCGTGTCATTCACGATCTGCAGTCCCTGGTAGAAATCCTTGCAGCGAATCACTGCCAGCACTGGCCCGAAGACCTCCTGCTGCTCCAAACTGTCGCCCGGCTTTACCTCTGAGATGATGGTCGGCTCCACGAAGAAGCCTTCCAAACCTTCAACCGCGTGTCCGCCCGTAATCAGTCGCCCGCCCTCTGCAATGGCCTTCTCAACATAGCCAAGAATGGACTTCCGCGCGGCCTCGTTCACCACTGGGCCCATATTCGGATTCTCTTCCGTGTAGCCGACGGTCAGCTTCTCTGCGCGATCCTTGAGGCGCTCCACAAATTTGTCATATACGCGCTCATCTACAACGACCCGCGAGCACGCCGAACACTTCTGCCCGCTGAAACCGAAAGCCGAGTTGACTACACCGGTGACTGCTTCGTCCAGATCGGAATCCGAGTCCACCAGAATGGCATCTTTGCCGCCCATCTCCAGAATCGTGCGCTTAATCCAGATCTGCCCTGGCTGCGCCTTTGCCGCCAGTTCGTGAATGTGCAGCCCAACTTCCTTCGAGCCGGTGAAGGCGATAAACCGCGCCTTCGGATGCTTTACCAACTCATTGCCAAACGAGCTGCCGCTGCCGGTTACAAAGTTGACCACACCGTCAGGAAGACCGCAGTGCTCCAGTAGTTCAAAGAATTTTGCGGCAATGGTCATAGCGTCGCCGCTCGGCTTCAGAACCACAGTGTTGCCGCTGACAATTGCAGCCATGGTCATGCCGGCCATGATTGCCGACGGGAAGTTCCACGGCGGAATCACCGCGCCCACGCCCAACGGAATGTAACGCAGCTCATCGAGTTCACCCGGCAGTTGAATTGGCGGCACGGACTTTGCGAGCCGCAGTGCTTCACGCCCGTAGAACTCCGCAAAATCAATGGTCTCGGCCACATCGGCATCCGCTTCGGCCCAATTCTTGCCGACTTCGAAAACCAGCCAGGCGGCCCACTCGAACTTGCGTTCACGAAGTTGATGCGCGATCTGGAAAAGCAGTTCGGCGCGCTGTTCCACTGGAGTCCGGCTCCAACTCTCAAAAGCCTCCTGCGCTGCTTCCACGGCTGCAGGAACATCGGCCGCCCCAGCTTTCTGGAAAATTCCTACCACCTGCTCAGGGTGCGATGGATTGATGGACTGCACTTTCTCCTGAGTCCGGACGCGATGGCCGCCAATCACGTTTTCGTACTCACGGCCAAACTGCCTGCGCACCTTGTCCAGCGCTTCGCGCATGGCGCGAGCATTTTCAAGCCGCGTGAAATCTACGAAAGGTTCGTTCTTGAACGTGGTACTTGCCGCGCTCTCCAAGGTTGTTGCCGCCACAGTACTCTGTATGGTTGCCATAAGGTCCTCTCAGAATTCCCACACTTACGATTCCAAGCTTCGCGAATCTGAATCGTTTTCTGCTTCCGATTGCGGCAGCAAAGCCGATCTCTGCCGGGCTCAGGTTCACCCTCGAACAGATGATTTTATCACCCTACTTCAGCCTGGGGAGCCAGGGCACATTCGCAGGGCCATCCGCCGGAAAAGGCACCCTGAGGCGCTATGAAATTTTGGCCGCAATCCCCCACAATCGCGTGCAACCCCGTACAGAGTCCCCGATTCTGATTTAGACGTTAAGCTGCGTGAAATCTCGCGAAGGAGGGGTTATGGCGTTCTGTTCGAATTGTGGGAGCACAATGGAGGGGCAGTTCTGTCCCAAATGCGGGGCGGCAGCGCCCGGCGCACACTACACTCAGCCGGTCTCGAGCGTCGGCACACAGCCCGGACTCAGCATTCACGCCGCCTCTGCTCTGTGCTACCTGTTCGGCTTCATCACCGGCATCATCTTCCTGGTGCTGGCGCCCTACAATCAGGATCGGCGTGTGCGCTTCCATGCGTTCCAGTCCATCTTCCTCAACATCGCGGTGATTGCCATACATATTGGCATCACCTTCCTCTCGCTCATGTTCCACGCTGTGAGTTTCTCGCTGGGACTGCTGGTGAGTTCGCTCCATCTGCTGGTCAGCCTGGGCTTCTTCCTGGTCTGGCTTTACATGATGTGGAGCACGTACCAGGGCGGCAATGTCCACCTGCCTGTGATTGGAGCATTTGCAGAGAGTCAAGCCGGCAGCCAGAACTTCACCGACACTGGAGGCACGTTCGGCAAGGCCGCCTAGCTCACAAACGAAAGGCTCAGCGTGGCGATGAAGATTCCATTCCGCAGTACGAGAAGGATACTTCTGTCTCTTGCGATTCTGTTGCTGGCTGCGTTGGCAAGCGGCCAGCAGCCGGCGCCGGATGCGTCGGTGAAGCCTGAGCCACGTGTTCTACGCATCGGCATCCCGCCGATGGATAATACCTCGAGCAGATCGGTGAGCCGCCAACTCCAGCGCGACTGGCTGGTGCGCGCCTTCCAGCCAGACAAAAAGAAGAAAGCCAAGCGTCCGGAAACTCAGCGCTTCGAAGCCGTGCCGCTCGAGAGCGACTCGCGCGGCGACGCGCTTGGCGAGGCCCGCGACAAACACTGCGACTATGTCCTCTTTACCACGCTGGTTGAACTGCGCGAGCCGGGAGACCGCGAACAGCGCACGCAACCGGGAACCGTGAAGGTCGGACGCGACCCACTATCGGTCTATCCCGACCAGACCGTGATGCATGACCCTGTTCACTTCGCGGTCGTTGATTATCGACTTCAGCGAGTGGGCGACATGGATGCGCAGATGGCTTCCAGCGTGAGCGGCCAGGAACACAACGACGAGAACGGCACGGTGCAGAGCCTACTGTTCATGATTGTGAATCGCGTAAAAGACGAACTACGCGGACCGGAGAGCGCGGGTCCGCAATAATGAACTTTTTCCCAAACGCAGCAAGGGACGAGGATGCACCTCGCCCCCGAGCGCAGCAGCCGGAGCGGCCAGCGTAGCGACCGGAGGGCCATCCGTTGACCCGTACCCGTCGCAAGCTGCTTGCCGCGTAACCGGCTGTGAAGCTCTGTTTGCCAGTTCTATTGAAATCGCGAACTACTTTACGCGATCGACTTCCTTCAAGCGGGCTGCCTTGCCGCGCAGAGCGCGCAGGTAGTACAGCTTGGCGCGGCGAACCTTTGCCGAGCGCACCACTTCCAGCTTTTCGATGATGCGGCTGCCCAGCGGGAAAATACGTTCCACGCCCTGGCCAAAGCTCATCTTGCGAACCGTGAAGCTCGCCTGTGCACCGTTCGCCTTCTTGATGACGATGCCCTCAAAGATCTGGATGCGCTCTTTATCGCCTTCCTTGATCTTCACGTGAACCTTGATGGTGTCACCCACCGCAAAGCTTGGCAGGTCCGTACGCTGCGCTTTGGCAAGCAACCGGGTAATGATGGGAGATGACGACATGCTGATTTCCTCTTCTCTTCTCGGGTGCCCGGGCATTCGCCCCGGCCGTTCCCGTAATCCTTCTAAAGTTTGTGGGCCTCGCGTTTTAACTCGCGAAGCACTGCCTTGTCTTCCGCGCTGAGCGCCACCTTCTCCAGAAGGTCGGGGCGGTTCCTCAACGTTTTTTCCAGTGCGCGGCGCCGTCTCCAACGCCGGATCTCTTCATGGTTCCCGTTCATCAGCACATCCGGAACCGGTATCCCGCGAAACTCCGCGGGGCGCGTGTAATGCGGATAATCCAGCAGGCCGCCAGTTGCTACCGTTGAATCCGGCTCCAGCCTTCCGCGATTATCAAACTTTGCTGTGGCCTCCACGCCGCTGAAGCTTTCGGTTTTATTCGAAGCCTCGTTGCCCAGTGCTCCGGGCAGCAGTCGCGTGATGGAGTCCAGCATGAGCGCGGCTCCAAGTTCTCCGCCACTCATCACAAAGTCGCCCACCGATACCTCGCGATCCGCCAGGTGTTCGGTCACACGCTCATCCACGCCCTCGTAGCGTCCGCACAGAAACGTCACGCGCTCCAGTGCGGCCAGTTCCTGCGCCATCGCCTGGGAAAACATCTTTCCCGCGGCCGAGAGGATCACAACCGATTCTCTGGCTGCTCCGCTCACCCGCTCTGCTCTTGGCGCAACGCCCATGGACTCGACGCATTCAAACAGCGGATCGGGCTTCAACAACATTCCCTCGCCGCCGCCAAATGGACGGTCGTCCACCGTGCGATGCCTGTCCTGCGTAAACGCCCGCAGGTCGTGGATTCCGATTTCAATGAGCCCGGCGTTGCGCGCTCGGCGCACAATGCCGTAATCCAGGGGACCAGCAAAAAAGTCCGGAAAGATGGTAACGATCTCGAACCGCACTTTCTGGCCTCTGTTTATCGCTTTACCCGGGTATGCCTGGGAGCCTTCTTCCCCGCGCTGAGCGGAGCGTCCAGTTCCAGCATGCCCTCGGGCAGTTGCATCTCAATCCGCTTTCCCTTTACGTCCAGCTTCTTTGTGAAGCTCTCCACAAAGGGGATCATGAACTCTTTGCCGTCGTCGCTTTTCACGATGAGCAGCGGGGCTGTTCCTGCCCCAAAATTTACATCTACAACGGTTCCGATTTCGCGTTCCGGCTGGCTGACTTCTACTACTAAGCTTCCCAGCAGTTCGCTCACGTAGAACGCGCCTTCTTCCAGTTCTGCCCGCTCTTCCGCAGGAATCTGAATCTCACACCGCAGCAGCGTTTCCGCTTCTTCGATGGAGTCCACGCCCTCAAACTTGAAAACCATTCCGCCCTTGTGGGGCCAGAAATCTTCCAGCTTCAGTTCGCGGCGATCATTGCCTGCAGCCTTCCACGCGTATAGCTTGCGCCGCTGCTCAAACAGCTCGGGAAAATCCGTGTGCAACTCCGCCAGAACTTCTCCCAGGCGGCCTTGCACTTTCTGGACGCTCGCAATCGTAATGAATGCGTCGTCGGTCGGGTTCCCGGTCTGATCGCTGCTCAACATTTATTCAACAATGTCGAGCGAGCAGCGCTTCCCGTTCTTTTCCGCCGCAGCGGAGAGAACCGTACGCAACGCGCGAGCGGTGCGTCCGGAGCGGCCAATCACGCGGCCCAGGTCGTCTTCTGCCACTTCCAGTTCCAGACGAACGTATTCGCTGTCGCCGGAGGCGATGACATCAACTTCCTCGGGAGAATCCACAAGAGCCTTGGCCAGTGTTTTGGCAAGTTCAGGCAGGTTAGCGGACATCGGCATGCTCCTTGGTTACGTGAAACTGGTTACGCGGTCGGCGAGGCCGGAGTGATCGGCTCAGCGGAGGCAGCCGGAGCGGCATTGGCGTTCTTGTACAGACGCGCCAGTGTGGGCGAAAACTGCGCGCCCTTGGCGAGCCAGTAATCGACGCGATCCTTCTTCAGGTCTACCGTTGCAGGGTTGGTGCGCGGATTGTAGAGACCTACAACTTCAATCGAGCGGCCGTCGCGCGCACGGTCCTTCTCAATTACAACGATGCGATAAATGGGCTGCTTACGCGCACCACGGCGCGAAAGACGAATCATCAACACAGGCTTGTTTCCTCTCTTCGTTAAACTCCAGCGTTCGACATCTTCGGGGTCGGCTCTTGGCCTCCCGAAGACCGGAAATCACAACCGGCCGATTGCCAGCTTTGATTCGAACACTGAGACGCCCGCTGCGCCTTGGCGCCGGCAGATGGAATCCGCCGCGGGCTGTACCACAAAGGAATCACCAGACATTCGTCCGGCAAACACTTGCAGCAACAACTATTATCCCGGAACTGGAGCGCACTGGCAAGCGACAGTGTCACAGATGCTCGCCGCGAGCTTACTTTTTGCCCGCCAACTCGCGCGCCCGACGCGCCTCGTAGGTCTTCAGGTGCGTGTTTACCACCCGCAACAGAGGGCTCGCAACTCCGGCTTTTTCACCGCGCCGCAGCAGGTCGCCGATCATGTGCGAGGCTTCAATCGGCGCGCCACGCTCGATGTCGCGGAACATGGACGCCGCCAGCGGACTGTTCTGCGCGGTCAGCAGTGAGCGGCCCAGTTCCATGGACGCCGCGCCGGGCACAAAGCCCTGGCTGGCGGAGATGGCCGCGCACTCGGCCAGCAACCCGGTGCAGAAGTCAGCGCCACCGGCGGCCACCACATCACCAATCACGGAGCGCATCAGGCAGGTGATCCCCGCGCAACTGGCGATGAATACCCACTTCTCCCACATGTCTTGCATGATGTTTTCGCTGAGCTTGGGTACGAAGAGAGCGCCGCTGAACGCTGCGGCAATGGCTTCCACGCGCGGAGACCGTGAACCGTTGCGCTCGCCATAGACCAGCGTGTGCAGTTGGTTCAAGTGCGCCACGCGGCCACCCGGCTCCAGCACAGTGGAGATCATGGCCAGTCCGCCCAGCACGTGTGCTGCACCAAAGCGCTGGTCAAGCACTTCGAGGTGCTGCATTCCGTTGAGCAGCGGCAGGATCGCCGTCTCCGGCCCCACGGCGGGAGCAAACGAGGTGATCGCGTTCTCCAGATCGTATGCCTTGCAGCTGAGCAGAATCAGGTCATAGGTGGCATGCAGATTCTCGGCCAGCACCGTTGGAGGGTTGGGGAGCTTCACATCTCCGGCGGGGCTTGTGATTTCCAGGCCCGAGCTGGCCAGCTCCGCCGCACGCCGTGCGCGCACAAGAAACGTAACATCCTGCTTGGCTTCCAGAAGTCTGCCGCCAAAGTATCCGCCGATGGCTCCGGCACCTACGACAAGAATGCGCATCGTTCTCCGCTCCTCATGAAAAGTGCTGCACCTTTATGATCGCCAACCACCGGCCGGGGATGCAACTTTGCGGCCTCTTTACACGTGTACGTGGAACAAATGATCGAGCAGGAAGAGCATGGCGACGCCTACGAACAGCAGCATCGGCATGCGAATGCCCGGCTCGCGATTTACCTCCGGCACAATGTCAGAGGCAGCCACGTAGATGGTGACTCCCGCCGAGATCGGCAGCCCGACGGCCACGCCGTGGTGAATCAACACCATGGTGAAAACTCCAAGTAGCGTGCCGACGCCAAGCACAATCGAGGCGGCGAAAGCTCGCATAGCGCTGCGTCCGCTGGCCAGCATCACCGATGAGACCGTGAAGCCCTCAGGAATCTTGTGCAGGAAGATGGCGAGGAAGACGATCCACCCCAGCCAGTTCGAGACCTGGAAGCCAGAGGCGATGGCAATGCCATCAAAGAACGCGTGAATCGCCAGCCCGAGCAGCACTGTGTTGCTCTTGTGATGGCCGAGGAACTCGTCGTGATGCGTCTCTTCACCGAAGTGAAAGTGCCCGGAAACCACGTGCTCGCAAAAGTGAATGATCAGGTAGCCGAGCAGCACCAGGAAGCCTGCGCGTCCACCGTTGCCGCCTTCCATCGTGACGCTGGCGGGCACCATCTCCGTGATGGCGGTGGCCAGCATGAAGCCCGCGCCCAGGGCCATGAAATACTTGAGATAGTGCTGGTCCCACTCGCGGCGAACCAGCAGCGCGCCGCCCGCAATGTTGGCGACGCCCGCTGTAAATCCCAGAACAATGCTGAGTGCAATCGGACTCATCGGCTAGCCGCTGTGCCGGATGTGGAGGATGTCGCCGTCTTGCACGATGTAGTCCTTGCCTTCAAGCCGCAACTTGCCGGCCGCACGGGCCGCTGCCTCGCTGCCAAGTTCGAGCAAGGTGTCCCAGTGAATGGTCTCGGCGCGGATGAAGTGCTTTTGCAGATCGGTGTGGATGGCGCCCGCGGCATCCTGTGCACGCGTGTGCTTTTCAATGGTCCACGCGCGGCACTCGTCTTCGCCCACGGTAAAGAATGACATCAGGCCCAGCAGTTCGTAGCTCTTGCGAATCAAGCGCGCCAGCCCGCTCTCGGTCAGGCCATAGCCTTCCAGAAATTCCGCGGCTTCTTCGTCGCTCATCTCAGACAACTCTGCTTCTACCTTGCCGCAGATGGCCGATACTCCGGTATTCACCTTGGCCGCGTAGGCAGCGAGCCCGTACTTGTCAACGGCCTCTTCCAGGTCCTTGCCCAGCGTGGTGCTCTCGCTGATGTTGAGCACATAGAGAATCGGTTTTTCGGAGAGGAACATGAAGCCGCGAACGACTTTCTTCTCGTCCTTCGTCATCTCCATCTCGCGCAGCGGCTTCTCCGTTTCGAGAAAAGCCTTGGCCCGGATCAGCAGTTCGTTTTCCTTCTCCAGCTCAGGAGTCTTCTTCTTGAGCAAATCTTTCTTCATGCGCTCCAGGCGTGATTCCACCTGTCCCAGATCGCTGACCATCAAGTCGAACTCCACGTTTGCGATGTCGCGCACCGGGTCCAGCGAGCCGCCTGCGTGGGCGATCGAGTCATCTTCGAAGACGCGCAGCACATGCACCAGCGCGTCCACGCCGCGCATGTTGGTGAGGTAGGCGGTTTCTTTCAGCGCCTCCTGCCCGATGGCGCCCATGTCGGCGTACTCCACCTGGGCATGAATGAGCTTGCGCGGATTGCATTGCGCCGCCAGCCGGTCGAGCCGGTCGTCAGGAACGGTGGCAATGCCAATGTGCGCCTCACGCGGGTTGGAGCTGCGGTTAGAAACGTCTGCGCGCGTGAGTATCTTGAACAGCGAGGTCTTGCCCACCTGGGGCAGACCGATGATTCCAGTCTTCATATAGATATGTGTCGATTCTTTTCATGCTTCGCGCCGGGCCGTGGCCCTGTGCGCGGCAAACAGGTTCTAGTGAGAACGCGTCCTACTCCATGATAAACGAGAGCGGGGATTGCGGAGTGGAGGCTGCAAAATCTACAGGTAGCCACAGGCGTTATTGTTATCATGCCACTTGCCGCGTCGCCTCGCAGTTGCAAAGACTTGCCGAAGGGAGACTCCATGAAAGCTCCAAAAACGTCGTTCCTGCTTTTGGGAACCTTGCTGAGTGCCATCTGCGCCGCCCAACTCCCTGCCGCTCAACCGCTGACTGCCGATCTGCCCCGATACTACTTCGCTTCACCGGAAGCGGAAGTAGCCGCCCGCGCCAGCCTCCAGGCCGCTCTGCAAAAGCTCCAGGCGTACAACGGACAGGTCGTAACGGGGCCTCTCCTGCTGCAGGAACTGCAGGCATACGAAGAGGTTCAGAGAATTTACCACCTCCACGACGGATATCTCCATCTGCGTTGCGCACAAAATCGCAAAGCCCCCGCCTGCACGGCAGAGGAGAAGCTCGAAGCAGAAGTGGAGGCCAAGACCGCTTTTATCGCTCCGCAGATTCTTGCCCTCTCTGCAGCACGTTTGAAGTCACTTTACTCCCATGAACCGGGGTTGAAGGCATACCGCTTCGCCATCGAAAACATGCATCGCAATGCTGGACACGTTCTTCCCGAAGACAAGGGCGCATTGCTCGACAAGCTACGCCCTGAGATCGCTGACTGGCAATACGACCTGTACGAGCAGATCGTGGCTGGTATTCCTTTCGGGACCGTCCAAACCGAGTCAGGTGCGCTGGACGTGGTTCGACAACGCAACCTGCTGGCAGCAAGCCGCGATGCCCATGTCCGCGAGGAGGCATGGAAGCGCCGTCTCAACAGCTACGCCAGCCGCCGTGATCTGCTGGCTTTCGCGCTGATTCACACGGTAAAGGCACAGAACGCACTTGCCGAGATCCATCACTATCCGAACGCTCCGGCGCGCAAGTACAACAGCCTCTACCTTGACCCTGGGCAGACGCGCGCCCTGCTCACTCAGATGGCAGAGCACGGTGACATGGCGAAACGCTTTGAGCGGGTCCGCGCGCATGATTTTCAGCAAGCCTACGGCACCCCGATGCAGCCATGGGACCTTTCCGCCCCGGAGCCTGGTTTCACTGCGCCCGTCACGCCCCTAGCCGAGGTTCCGCGCATTCTTCATGAGGCTTTCGCAGGTTTGGGCAGCGAGTATCAAGCGACCTTGGACGCAATTCTGGATGCCCGCAACGGGCGGGCGGACGTGCTGCCGGGAGGAGCTCCCGACCGCTACCAGGGAGGCTTTTCGATTGGCTTCACGGGAAGCACCAGCATGTTGTTCTTTGGTCGCTTTGACGGAACCTTCAAGGACCTCTCGGTGATTTCTCACGAGGGCGGACATGCGGCGCACCGTGATCTGATCAGTGCTCACAAGGTCAAACCCATCTACGCCTTTGGACCTAATTTTCTTTCAGAGTCCTTCTCGATGTTCAACGAGCTCATCCTCGCCGAGTACATGGCGGAGCATTCGAGCGATCCTCGAATGCAGCGCTACTACCGCGAACGTTGGATGGGCATCAAGGGGCTTGACGCTTTTTACGGAGCGCAAGACGCTCTACTCGAACAGAGAATCTACGACGGAGTGGCTGCCGGAACGGTTCGCGACGCCGACGATCTGGACCGCCTGAACACAGAGGTGAGGAACCAGTTCTCTACATTCCCATCCAACACGCCGGAGCTGCGCAGCAGCTGGGCAACCGTCTCCTTGATGTATGAAGACCCGCTCTACGATGTGAACTATGTGTATGGCGGGCTGCTGGCGTTGAAGTACTACCAGCTCTATACCGCGAATCGAGAGGAATTCGTGCCTCGATACGTAGCGATGATGAAGAACGGCTACGACGCTCCACCGGCGGAGTTGTTGAAGCGATTCCTGAACGTCGATCTCTTCAGTCCGTCACTGCTGCGCGATGACCTCGACCTTCTCGATCGGCGGCTCAAACAACTGGAAGCCACTTCGCCACAGCAGCCTTAGCCGCGTTTCCATGTAACGAAACGCTAGGAATAGTACCTGCGGTCACGCATATTCTGCTCGCGCACTACCATGTAGAGCAGCACCAGTCCACCGAAGAAGACCGTCTCTTCCATCCGCTCTGACCACACATGCAGGCGGTTGAACTCCACGCGCCGTGCATCCTCATGCGGGACCACATCGATGACGCCCATCTGGTCTTTCAGGGTATTCATGCGGCGCTCGATTCCGAAGTGAGCGAAGAGCGTGAGCGCCATCATCGCCACCATCAACAGGTCGCTGCGGTGAAAGGGCTTCCGACCGCCTTCCACAAAGGCAATCAGCACGGCACAGAGCAGGAATACCAGCCCGCAGATGATTCCAATCCAGTGCAGCGATACCAGCGAGCGGCCCACCACCATTCCCGCCAGCGTACGCGTGGGCAACACGGAAAACGCAATGGGCGCAACCGCGACCGCAAAGAAAAAGATCGAGCCAACCCACAACGCAATCGAGAGCACCTTTAGATATCGCAGAATCAACAAGACGAGCCTCCAACAGAGTTGCAAAAGAGAGTGCAGCGACAATACAAACCTGGACAGCAACAGCCTGATGCAGCAGGTTCCACGTGAAATTCGGAGGAGAAGGACGCTAAGATGCAGGATACAACAAACTGCCGTTCATAAGCTGAAAACAAGTGATTGGCATGTGATGTATGCGGGCTAAGGAGTGGAGCTTAGACTGGAACGGGAATGCTCTCCACAACCTCGCGCAGAATCTGCTCCGACTGCTCGGCGCGCTTCAGAGTGGAGGTGTAGCGAGCAGAGATCACCAGGCGATGCGCAAAGGTCGGAATCACCAGCCGCTTGAAATCATCGGGAATGCAGTAGGTGCGGCCTTCCAGCAGCGCCATGGCCTGCGCCGCGTGATACAGCATCAGCGAGCCGCGCGGAGAAACGCCCAGCGAAAGCTGTTCATGCTGGCGCGTGCGCTCCACAATGGCCAGCGAATAGTCGATCAGCGAATCTTCCACGCGCACGCTGTCCACTTCATTCTGCAGTGCCAGCACGTCATCACCCGTCAGCACCGGGCGCAACTCATCGATGCGCTTGGCTCCGGCGCGTCCGCGCAGAATCTCGCGCTCACTGCCTGCTTCGGGATAACCCATGCGGGCGCGAATCAGGAAGCGGTCCAGTTGCGACTCCGGCAGCGGGTACGTGCCATGATGCTCCACCGGGTTCTGCGTGGCGATCACGAGGAAAGGATTGGGCAGCGGATGCGGATGTCCGTCCACCGTGACCTGGCGTTCGTTCATCGCCTCCAGCAGTGCGGATTGCGTCTTCGGCGTGGTGCGGTTGATTTCGTCGGCCAGCAGAATGTTGGTGAACACCGGGCCGCGCTTGAACTCGAAACGCTCTTCCGAAGTGGAGTACACAGAGATGCCGAGCACGTCGCTGGGCAGCATGTCACTGGTGAACTGCACGCGGCGGAAGTCGCAATCGATGGCCCGCGCCATGGCCTGTGCCAGTGTCGTCTTGCCCACGCCCGGAACGCCTTCAATCAGCAGATGCCCGCGCGCCAGAATGGCGACCAGCGCGAGCCGCACCACATCGTCCTTGCCACGGATGATGGAGCGCAGTGCGCGCTCCAGTTCTGCAGCGCGTTGAAGGGTCGAATCCGATGCTTGCGACATTCTATTGATTGTATCTGTTGCGCCCGGAAGGGCAAAACTCCAAGGTAACTACCGTGTTCGTTCCAGAATCCCGAATTAGTAGCCTCCGGCGCGCATTCCCATCAGCCGGGCGATACGTTCCGCGGTGGGCGGGTGAGTGGAGAACAGGCTGCCAAAGCTGATGCCGCCAAGCAACGGCTGAATAATGTACATGTGCGCAGTGGCAGGCGAGACCTGCATGGGAACCCGCGTGGCGTAGGTCTCAATCTTCTTCAGCGCGCTGGCCAGAGCACCAGGATTGCCCGTAAAGTGTGCGCCCGTGGCGTCTGCCTGGTACTCGCGAGAGCGTGAAACGGCCATCTGGATCAGCATGGCCGCAATGGGCGCAAGAATCATCATGGCAATGGCCGAGATCACGCCTCCGCCACCATCGCGGTCGCGGTCGCGTCCGCCGCCGAACATCGCGGCATAGCCGGCCATGCGCGCCAGAATCGTAACTGCTCCGGCAAAGGTCGCGGCAATCGAGCTGATCAGGATGTCACGATTGCGGACGTGTCCCAACTCATGTGCCAGCACGCCTTCCAGTTCGTCGTCATTCAGCAGATCCAGAATGCCAGCCGTGACGGCCACCGAGGCGTGATTCGGATTCCTGCCCGTGGCAAACGCGTTGGGCGAACCAGTGGGAATGACGAATATTTTCGGCATCGGCAGCCCGGTCTTGGCGCAGAGACGCTCCACAATCTGATATACGCGCGGCAGTTCCTCGCGCGACACAGGTTGCGCGCCGCTGGAGAAGATTGCCATCTTGTCGCTGAAGAAATAGGAGAAGAAGTTCATTGCCGCGGCCAGGCAAAGGGCCATCACGGCACCGTTGCGGCCCCCGAGGGCCTGCCCAACCATCACAACGAAGACGGTCATTGCCGTCAGCAGGAACGCGGTCTTTAAGTTGTTTCCCATGGCTATGTAGATGCTAACCCACCGCGCCCGGACTCGTCACCCAGGCGGGCGGGCAAGCGCAGATAAGCAGAGCGTGGATAAGCAGGTCCACTCAAGCCGTGCGCCTGGGAGCACCTTCCAGCAACTCACTTTCCGACTCGACACTGTAGTCGGTGAACCCTGTTGCCAGGGTCTCCGCCACGGCGGTGGCCTCAAAGAAACGCGCCTGCGCGTCTCCTGGAAACCCCATCAACCCGGGAATGGAGGCTGTCAGTGCGGCGAGTCCGGCGTCAATCTTGCCGTGGGTTTCAAAGCTCATGCCACGCACCACTCCACCAGGATAATCGGTGAACAGCGTATTCAGCAGAACTCCACTGCCGCAAAACATGGCGCTCAATGACGCGCTCTTGTGCCGCCGCCAGAACAGAATTCCAGCACCAAGGAAAAGCGCCGCCACCGAGTAGTCGATAACCGAGTGAGTTCGTGGGCCGAGTACCTTGGGCAGCCGGTTAGAAAAGATGGACGCGCCTTTTTGAAGCAGTGCCATGGCAAACATTTCCTCTGCAAAGGAAGATGCGCTCAGAGCACTGAGTGTTGCGGAGATCTTCCGAGTCACAGAATCTGTTTCCGCAAATAGGACAAGGGCCGCCCTTTTCGGACGGCCCTTATATGTCTACAACTACAGAGTTCTAGCTCGATTTGCGATTCAGTGCACGCTGCAGAGTTTGTTCCACTGCGGCACGAGCCTTCTCGTACTCTCCTGGCTCAAGCTTTCCCTGCTGCCGCTCTACTTCGAGTTGGAAGAGCTCTTCCTTCAGGGCCGCCAGCAACAGATTGCTCGGAGCCGCTTGCGGAACTATCGGCGAGACCGCCTGCGTCACAGGAGCCACGCTGACCGCGGCTTGCGGGGCACCCGGTGGGAGTGCCGCTATTCCGCTTGCTGCCGATTCCTGCAACGTGCGCTCATGAGTCCAGATGCCGCCGCCAACCAGAACTGTCACCAACAAGGTGAGAATGTACCAGCGATACTTCGCCAGCCCATCCGGTTCTTCTCCCGGTTTACCCAACCCGCCGCCGGGGCGACTATCCGCCTGAGCCGCGCCGCCCATGGCTGGCGCGCTGGGAGTGCTGTCGGCATCGGTCTGCTTCTCTTCCGGGAACTCGCCGGTGCCGGAGAGCGTGTAGCTCAAATCGTCGCCACTCTTTGCCTTGACGCTTACTTCCACTGTCGATCCCGGCTGGTTCGTCATAGGCTGGAACTGCTTTGCATCTTTAGCCGCGAACTTCATCGTCGACGGCACTACCAGCACGTAGTGATCGAAGCTCTGCACCATCTGCGGTGTAAACGTCGCCTGTCCGCTGTAGGGCAGGTGGTAAGAAACCTGGAAACGCGTTTCGCCCGGCTTCAGCGCGTAAGAGAACGTGTAGTGATTCTTCTCCTTCGCGGGAGTCGTCGTGGCAGAGATCGGCTGTCCGTTCGGACCCTGCGCGTCAGCCCCGTCAATCTGCGCGCCCTCCGGCAGCACAAACTCAAAGGTCGTCTTGGAAGCCAGCGTGCGTGGCGGCTTGCTTGCATTGCGAATCGCAAACAGCTCGACGGCCTGCATGGTTGAACCCTGCGCCTGCAGCTTCACCACGTCAGCCGCGCCGCTGATGCCTTCTACCGTGGGTGCAGCGTCATACACCTCAAGATCGATATTTGTCGATCCAGGGGTAATCATCTTGAAGTAGTTCACTCCGCCCTTTTCCGCCCGTGCCAGCCGCGGTCCCTGCGCCGCAGGAGCCTCAAGCTTGAAGCGTCCCTGGGCGTCAGCCTTGGCCGTAGCCAACTCGGCCATGCCGCCCATCGGATCAACCAGGGTTACAGAGACTCCAGCCGCGGGCTTGCCCGTGCTGCCGTTATTTACCGTGCCGGTGATGCTCTCTGCCGAAGCCAGCGCGGCCAGCAGCAAACACAAGGCAGCGATCATCATCACGCGAATTCCACGCATCAGGCTGTCACCTCCCGGCCTTTGCCGCTTGCATGTTCAATCTCTTCAATCTCCGCCAGAATGTTGGCCGCTTCCTGCTCCATCGAGTCGCGCATGGTTGTGAAATCGGCGTCGCTCAGCTTCCCTGCCTTGTATTCGAAGTTCAAGTCGCGCAGGTTCTCGAAGGTCTGCTCCTTGCGTTCGTACAGGAAAGACAGCCGCGTCTTCTCCACCGCATGTTCCGCCCGCACGGGCTTGAAGATGTAGAAGAAGATGGCGAAGGTGAGAATCACCGTGGCGAAAATCAGGAAGCTCGTGCCGGTATTGTCCGGCGGAGGGGCTTGCATTTGCAGTAGCGCGATCACAGTGCTGTCTCCTCGCGGGCGCGGCGGCGGAACTCATCCAGTTCTTCAGGAGGCTGCCCGCCGGAATTCGTGGGACCGCTGGGTGGATTGCGTTTCTTCCAGGCCCGGACGACCAGCATCACAGCACCCAATGCGGCGACGAAGATCACCACCGGCATGATCCATGCCACGCGGTTGAAGCCCGTCGTCGTGGGAGCCGAGAGCACCGTCGGCCCATACTTGCCGACAAAGCCAGCCAGAATCACCTGGTCGGAATCGCCGCGCGCCATGGCAAGCTTCATCTCCTTGCGCATCTGCTCAGAGGTGGAGCAGCCAACATGGTTGCACTCCAGCAATACCTGGCCGCAGCCGCACTGGCACATCAAGTTGTGGCCCAGGCGGTCGAAGCGCTGTCCCTGTCCTCCGGCGTCGCTTGCCGCGCCCATCAGCAACAGCGCGCTTGCCAGCAACAATGCGGCGGCCCACCGATGAATCATCTTTCTCGCAATCTTCATCAGTCGCCCCCGGCCTCTACCGGACTCTCCGCGGGAATATCGGCTGGAGCCCTCGCCTGCCCACCCGGAGCAAGCTTCTTACGCTTGGTCTGCATGTTCGGAACCAGCGCAATGATGGTGCCCACCAGGATGAAGTGCGCGCCCGCCCAGATCCACCACACCAGCGGGTTCAAATGCGCCTTGATGATGGGCCGTCCGTTCTCAGGATTCTTTCCGGTGTACACCAGGTACAGGTCTTCCATGATGGTGGAGCGGTTGGCAACAATCGTCGCCGGCTGTCCGCTCGCCTTGTAAAAGCGCTGCTCCGGATACATCGTCGTAATCTGCTTGCCGCCCTTGTAGATGTCCAGAATCGCCCACTCACTGGAGTAGTTCGGCTTGTCATCCTGCGTGTAAGAGCGGCAGACCAGCGTGTACGGACCAATCGCCATCTTGTCGCCAAAGCCCAGTTCCTGCTCGGAATTCTGGTAGAACGCCACGCCCGCAAAGCCGATCATGGTGACGATCACGCCGAGGTGCACAATGTATCCGCCATAGCGACGCGTATTGCGACGCGTCAGCAGATACATTCCGTGGAAGACGTTGCTGTCATTGTGCCGGGCAATCACCAACCCGCCGCGGATGAACTCGCTGCCAATCGTCGCCGCTACCAGCACTGAAAGCATGATGGTCATGAGCGAATAGAAGTAGCTCATGTCGACCCATGGCTTGACGTATCCCATCGCCATCAGCGCCACACCAAACACAACGGCGATGACCGCCGGGATGAGGAAGTTCTTGCGCAGGCTCTCCGTCGATGTTTTGCGCCACGCCAGCAGCGGACCAACGGCGGTCAGCAGCAGCAGGAAGAGCGCAATCGGAATGTTGACCTTGTTGAAGAACGGAGGTCCAACTGTGACCTTGTGCCCCGTCACCCACTCGCTCAGCACCGGGAACAGCGTGCCCCACAGCACCGCGAAGGCCGACACCAGCAGCAGCACGTTGTTGAACAGGAAGCTCGACTCGCGCGAAATCAGCGACTCCAGCTTGTGCTCACTCTCCAGATGCGAGCGGTTGCGCACATAGAAGAACATGCAAGTCGCGAACGTCAGCGCGAGGAAGTAAACAAAGTACGGGCCAATGTCTGACTCCGCAAACGCGTGTACCGAACTCACCACGCCCGAGCGCGTGAGGAACGTGCCAAAAATCGCCAGCAGGAAGGTGGAGAAGATCAGCCACATATTCCACACCTTCATCATGCCGCGCTTTTCCTGCATCATCACCGAGTGCAAGAACGCCGTGCCCGTCAGCCATGGCAGCAGCGAAGCGTTCTCCACCGGATCCCAGCCCCACCATCCGCCCCAGCCCAGCACCCGGTATGCCCAGTAGGATCCGAGGAAGATGCCGCAGGTCAGGAAGAGCCAGCCCACCATCGTCCAACGGCGCGTGATGTGAATCCACTTTTCCCCGGGATACTTCATGATGAGCGCCGCCAGGGCAAAGCAGAACGGCACGGTCATGCCCACGTAGCCCAGATACAGCATCGGCGGGTGAATCACCATCTCGGGATACTGCAGCAGCGGATTCAACCCGTTGCCGTCGGCGGGAACCGCCCCCGTAACCAGCGCAAACGGATGCGCCGCGAAGTTCACCAGGATCAGGAAGAAGATCTGCACCGCGCTGAGAATGACCGAAGCGTACGCCACCAGGCGCGTGTCCACCCGGTGCCGCAGGCGCAGCACAAGGCCGTAGATTGCCAGCAGCCAGCACCAGAAGAGCAGCGAGCCCTCCTGCCCTGACCACAGAGCGGCGAACTTATACGCTCCCGGCAGTGCGCGGTTGGAGTGGTGCAGGATGTAGGCGACCGAGAAGTCGTTGTGGAACGCGGCGTAGACCAGTATCCCCGAAGCCGCTGTCACAGCCAGAAAAACCGCGATTCCGGCACGTCGCGCGGTCTCGCTCAATCGATCGTCGTCGCGGACAATGGCAAACAGTCCGGCGGCGAACGCATATACGCTCAAAGCGAGCCCGAGCAGCAGTGTGAAGCTTCCAATTTGTGGCATTTTTGTGAGGAGTTACAAATCTAGAGTCATTGTGCACGATAACTCGCCAAGTGCGCAACCTCGTCCCAGATCGGGATCCACATGCCTCCGTGCAAAGTTGGAACGGCTAAGCAACGCAATATGTTGCACCCCCATTCCCAACCAGGGCAGCGGAACTATCCTTCAGAAAGAGATGCGGCAGAATGCACTCTGGATTCAGCCGCACAAGACCTCCTGAATTACTTGAGCTCGCCCAAAGGCAAGCTCTTTCTTATGTTTGGGAGCCCATCAGATCCTGCAGCACGCGAATCAGCTCGCCGGGAGGGACCGGCTTCATCTGAAAACTCGCGTCCAATCCTTCATATTCCTGTTCAATGTCAGGCATGCCGCTCAGCACCAGCACAGGCATGGTCGGCAGTTCCAGCCGCAGCTCGCGAACCAGCTCTGCTCCGGTGCGTCCAGGGAGAAAATGATCGGTCACAACCACATCGATCTTCTCTGGAACAGCACGCAGCACGGCCATCGCACTTTCTGCGCTGGTCGCAACATGCACTATGAACCCCGCATTGCGCAGAATCAGTTCTCGAACGCGCAACTGCCCAGGGTCATCGTCTACCAACAAAACCTGGCCTTCGACCATGAGTATGAGTGCCTGCTATTTATACTTCGCCCGAACTTCGGACTCGGCGCGATGCCAGTCTGCCTCGTGCGAGCCGTGTTGACCACCCCGCTCGCGGTAAAACTCGTAGGCGCGGCGGCGAATCTCTTCATACAACTCAGCGGGCTTCGGTTGCGCGGTCCTGATCGGTGCAGCGGTAAGATGGGGCGCAGAAACGGGAACGGTGTTTGCGATTTCCGCCGGAGACTTCTTGGGAGCGGCAGCAGCTTTGGCCGGACTCTTTTTGGCGGCGGTCTTCTTGGACGACTGTTTTTCCTTAGCCATTCTTCTTCACTATCTCCTGAACATTGTGAGGCAGTGTAGATACTCCATCACTCACCTTTGTTATTTAATATACCGCGTGTACCCCGCTAAAACGAACCTCCCGGGCCGCATTCACCGCTCAATTTCATGAGTAATTTTTATCGGAGCTATATAAGTTTCATTCCAGAGTTTCTCAACTCTTAACAGAAAAGCTCTTTTGCCCTGCGCGCTCCGGCATTCCGCTTGACGTGCTCTTGTATAGTGTTGCTTCGGAGAAACGTCATGTCTTCGCGATTGCTTACCCTGTCTATCTGCCTGATGTTGGCCCTCCCTCTCACCTCACAAACCATGAAACATTCTGACAACAGCTTTGACCAGCTCACGGCAAAGTTCATGTTTGACTCGCTGGTACTCTCGCCGGTCAACGCATCGCAGGCTGGGTACCACAAACACACCGATCCTAGAACGGGAAAGGTCGTCGAACTTGATGCCATGCTTGACGATCTCGGCCCGCAAGGCGTCACAGCACAGCGCGAGTTCTACCGCCATTGGCAGCAGCGCTTCCGTGCCGTCAACCGCGCCACCCTCAACAAGGAGCAGGTCGCGGACTTGCGGCTGATCTCTGACCAGATCGGCTTCGCGCTGCTCGAGTTGGATCAGATCCAGAGTTATCGCCACGATCCCACAACTTACGTTGAGTTCATCGGCAACGCGCTCTTCCTGCCGATGACGCAGAGTTACGCACCGGCCGATGTCCGCATGGGTCACGTGCTCTCACGCATGGAGCAGATTCCTCGTGCTCTTGCCCAGGCCAAGCAGGAACTCGCCGACGGCGATCCCATCAAGACCTCTACCGCAATCGACGAGAATGCCGGAAACATTGACCTCATCCAGACCACGGTGAAAGCTGAAATCCCCGCAGGCTCGCCCCTGGAGGCGCGTTACAACCTTGTCGCGCCAAAAGCCGTTGCCGCCCTGCAGGAGTTTTCTAAGTGGCTGCGTGATGACTACGGCCCACGACCCAGCAAAGTTACCTGGCGCTTAGGCAAAACTCTCTATGCCGAAAAATTCCGCCTTGTGATGGAGACTCCGGTCACGCCTGAGCAGATGCTCGCATCGGCTGAAACCGAGATGCGTGAGGTCCGCGCAGACATGCTGCGTCTGGCCGAGCCCATGCACCGCCAGATGTATCCCTCGCACACCGACCACACTGACGTGCAGGGCGAGGAACGCGAGAACCTGATCATCGGTGAGGTGCTGGCACGCATCTCCGATGAGCATGTTCAGCCTGCGGACTTGCAGAGCCACATTGAGGGCGACCTGGCAGGCATCATTCAGTTCATCAAGGAAAAGAAGATTGTGGACCTCGGTCCGCGCAACAATCTGAAGGTGATTCCGACCCCGCCATTCATGCGCGGCACTTACTCGGTGGCTGGTTTCCACGCACCTCCGCCGCTTGAACCATCAGCCGAGGCGCAGTACTGGGTCACGCCCATTGATCCCGGCACCTCGCCGGAAAAAGCCGAGTCCAAGCTGCGCGAGTACAACAACTACACGCTGAAGTGGCTAACCATTCACGAGGCCTTGCCCGGACACTATGTGCAGTTTGAGCACGCCAATGACGTGCAACCCGAGTCGCGTCGCCTGTTGCGCGCGGTGTTGGGCAATGGTGCTTACGTGGAAGGATGGGCCGAGTACATTGCGCAGGTCATGATGGACGAGGGCTACTCCAACAACGATCTCAAATTTCGCATGGTCATGCGCAAGATTCGCCTGCGCTTGCTGGCCAACACGATCCTCGACATTCGCATGCACACCATGCAGATGACCGACGCGCAGGCCATGGAACTGATGACCAAGCGCGCCTTCCAGACCGAGGCGGAAGCCGAGGGGAAGCTGCGGCGCGCCAAGCTCAGCTCCGTGCAACTGGTGACCTACTACGTTGGACTGCATGACTGGCTGGCCCTGCGCAAGGATTACAAGGCGCAGGCCGGGGCCTCATTCACCAACGCGGAATTCCATAACCGCGCGTTGAACGAAGGTCCGCTGCCCATCATGCTGTTGCGTGGATTGCTGTTGACGAAAAACTAAAAACTAACCGGCGCTGCTTCGTGGCAGAGTTCAACCGCCTGGCGGAAATCCCTCTCCAGCCGCGAAGCAGCCGCCGCGTCACCGTCGAATTGCAGCGACAGTGATTCTTCCCGCTTCTCGCTTCTAGAGGAGCAGTCCACCACAATTCCGTCTTTGGTGGTCTTGGTGCAGGTCGAGACCGTGGAGATGCACTTCTCGTGTCCCGCACAAGGCAGTGCCAGCCATCTCTTCTGCCAGCCAATCCTGTATCGTTCAATCGCCCCAAGCGAGAAACGGATGCTATCTTCGTGCACGGTTTTTTCGCCGATATGGTTGGTCGCGCGCACCCTGAGTTCGACTCGGCAGCCTGAAATTCCTTCCAGCCGCGTACTCCAGCGATAAGCTTCCTGCCCCATCACGCGGTCGCCGTGGCTCTCCAGCTCTGACTGTATCTCCGACTGCAGTTCCTGCAATGTGGGGCGGTCCGGCTCGCGCACCGGTTGCGCCAGCAACAACGCGGCCATCGAGGGCAACGCAAGTGCAATCCAGAAGGAGCGTTTCATCTTTCTTCTCCCATGAGAGACATACCTCAGCCTAGAGCCCATGGGAATCACGTCAAAACAAAATGGGAGGCCGTTCCAACCTTTGGTAACTTGACTTCACTTGACGGGCGGAAACCTGCGCTTTGGCCCTGAAGCCTGCAACGTGACCGGCCTCACTGCGCGAAATTTCTGAACTGCGTATGATGAGAGTAATCACCCGAGTCGGCATTCCTTGCGCGCGCGAGTTTGGCGCCCCTAGGCTCCGGGGAAAGGCAACTCCATGAATCACGAATCTGCCCAGTACGTCATTACTACCCAGGCTCAGTCATTTCGCAAGAAGATGCGTTATCACTGGATGATTTGCTGGGAAGATAATCCCGATGTGATGGTTTCCTGGGGACACGCACCTACCCAGGAACTTGCAGAAAGCGAAGCACGCAACGAAGTAAGAGACCTCACCAGCGGCCTTACCCAGGGCGGACGCGTGGCCAGCACCAGCTATTCGGCCATCCACCACTGCTGAGTCCCTTTTTTACGTTCTTTATGGCGGAGAGAGCATTTCCTCTCCGCCATAACTTTTCTTAGCGCTCCAACACCTGCACTTCAATCCCAGACGCATGACCTTGCTCGTGATAGACACGTTCCGTCGCCTTGCGGAAGTCCTCGGGCTTTGCCGTTGGAATGTCCACAAACGTCTGCGGGTTGCGATCCACCAGCGGGAACCAGCTACTCTGCACTTGCACCATGATGCGATGTCCGCGCCGGAAGGTGTGGTTGATGTCTGGCATGGTGAAATCGATCTCTTCCACCTTGCCCGGCGTGAATGGCTCCGGCTTTTCAAAGCTGTGCCGGAACTTGCCGCGCAACGGTTCGCCGCGAATCAACTGCTCCCAACCTGCAAGGTCGGTCTCCGGAACACTCACATCCGTCGCCGCATGCCGATGCTCTTCCACCGGCTCTTTCTGCGGATACACATCAATCAGCTTGACGACGAAATCAGAATCCGTGCCAGTAGTTGAAACAAAAAGCTTCGGTGCCACCGGTCCGGCAATCGTGATGTCCTGCTCCAGCACCTCGCTCTCGTAGCTCAACACGTCTGGACGAGTCTGGGCAAAGCGCTGGTCGCTGACCATGTATTCCTGGGGAACGTCGAGCGTCTCATAACCAACATACGGCACGGGACGCGCCGGGTCGCTCACATATTCATCAAAGCCCGCGGCACCCGCTGGAGCCTCAAAGCCCAATCCGTTCTTCGCCTGCAGGTAAAGCATGCGTTTCATGCTCTTCGCCGGAGGCCACGCATCGTAGCGCCGCCACACGTTCGTTCCAGTCTCAAAGACAAACGCCTTCGGCAATTCCTCCGTCTGCTTTCCCTTCAGGTATTTCTCGAAAAACGGCAGCAGGATGTGGGCCCGGAAAAACTCACCTGTGTTCTGCGCAAAATCCACGTTGCCGAGTTTGTGTCCATCCAGAGCGGCCCATCCGCCATGCACCCACGGCCCTTCCACCAGCAGGTTCACAGTGTTCGGATTCAGATGACCTACTGCCCTATAAAGTGAGAGCGGGCCCTGAAGATCTTCGGCGTCAAACCATCCGCCTACGGTCAGCACCGCGCAGTGCACGTTCTTCATGCGAGGAGCCAGATCGCGCTGCTTCCAGTAGCTGTCGAAAGTGGAGTGCGCTGCCTGATCGTTCCACAGCGGGTTCGCGCCCTTCAGGTAGGTGCGCTCCAAATTTTCGATGGTCCCCGCGTGCAGATAGAACTCGTACCCGTCGCTGGTGCCGAACTTTACGCCCAGGCCGTTCTGTTCTGTCGTTGGATTCTTCTGCGATTGGAAGAATGAGTAGAAGCCGAAGTTCCCCGCCAGCATGAACGCTCCGCCGTGATAGGCGTCATCGCCGTGGTAAAGGTCCACCATGGGAGCCTGCGGGGAGGCTGCCTTGATCGCAGGATGCGAGTCGATGATGCTGGCAGCCGTGTAGAAGCCCGGATACGAAATGCCCATGATGCCGACGTTTCCATTGTTGTTGGGCACATTTTTCAGGAGCCAGTCCACCGTGTCGTGCATATCGGTGGTCTCATCCACGTCCTTCGGGCCCTTGTTCTCCTTGTATGGAGTCTCTTCCACGAACACGCCTTCGCTCATGTTGCGGCCGCGCACGTCCTGCCTCACAAAAATGTAGCCCGCGGCCGTCAGTTCCGGTGTGGAAAGCCGCGTCGGATAGTTGTCTACTCCATAGGGCGCAATGCTGTAGGGCGTACGGTTGATGAGAAATGGCCACGCCTGCGACTGATCCTTTGGGACAAAGACGGCGGTGAAGAGCTTCACTCCGTCGCGCATGGGAATCTTGTACTCATACTTCGTGTAGTGCTCGCGCACATCGTAGGCGGGCTTGTCACCGTCGGCGGCAAAGCATGGAAGCGCACACAGCAATAGCAGAACGGCAGGCAGGGCAATCCCCAGGAGCTTTCGCAACATTCACCTCTGAATATGGAGTTATGCGGCAAACATCAGGGGAGCGGCGTATGGCCGCTCCCGTTGCAGTCCGTAGTTCTTAATCTACCTCATGCTTCGCCGTGTAGCCTTCGCGTGAGATCACCTGGTACTTCAGTTCCTTGCCCTTCTGATCTTTCACGATGAGCGGCTTGTCGGTCCCCGGCTGCACAACCTGCACCTTCAACTTACGGAAGGTGCCATCGAGTTTCGCATTCGTGGGGTGATAAGTAAGCGTGTACTGATTGCGAACGGCTTCGCCAATCAGGCGGAAGTCTTCGGGCAGTTCGGCCTCAAAGCGCGGACTGAACCAGCGCCCCCCGGTCATCTTGGCGAAGGTCTGCATCTGGTTGTCACCCTGCAGGTAATTCAGCTCCCGCATGCTGGAACCCATGCCGCCGCTGCTGTGAGACTCCATGTAAGTCCGCCACAGGAAGCCTGTGCTGATGCAATAAATTGTGACGTTAGGAGTAGCCTTGATCTTCTTCAATATCTTGTCGTAAGTGATCCTGCTGAACGTGTCGAGCCCGCTGCTGATCAGGATGATCTCCTTGCGGCCCTCCACCCGCTCTAACCGGTCCAGCGTGTCATACAACGCATCGAACAGATTGGTCTCGCTGAAGCCCGGAATGCGCAACGTGTTCAGCGCACCGTAAACCGCCTGCTTGTCAGAAGTGAAATCCACCAGGATGCTGGACTTCATGTCATAGCTGATCACCGAAACGTAATCGTTCTTCTGCATTTGGTCGGTGAAGGCGTAGGAGGCACGAAGCGCGTCATACATAAACTGTCGGCGGCTCACCTGGAAGGCCGGCGTGGAAGCAAACTCCACCAGCAGCACCGCTGTATATCCTGCCTTGGTCAGTCCAAAACTCTGTACCGGTTGAACGACGTTGTCTTCCAGTACGCGGAAGTATTCCTTCTTCAGCCCCGGGATGAACTGGCCGTCCTTGGTAAGCACCAGTGCGTCTACTGTGACCAGTGGCACGTCCACATTGATCGAGTAACTCGGCATGCCTTCCGTCTTCTTTGGTGCCGGAGGCGGAGCGGGCCGGGTGGACTGCTTGTCCGGATTCACCTTGGGAATGGCATAGGGGCCGCTATCGCTGTCCGGACCGCCGGCCTCGGGTGGCACTTGCTGTTTCTGTCCGCCCTGCTGACTCGTGGAATCCTGCGGGGGGGCACTCTGCGCCCTTGAAGGTGTGGGCACCACGGCGTAGCAGAAAAGAAAGAGAACGAGCGCGTAGCACCAGTTGAAGTTATGGCCTGTGCTGCTGGAAGTAAGACTTGTTGATGCGTACATGGCTTGTGCTTCCCCGGCAGACTCCGGCAGAGTCCCTGTCAGTATAGATGCACAACATAGGCAATTTGAGATTTCTCACGCGCTTACTTTGGCTGGTTTCGATAACAACCCAGACCGGCAGCGCGGCCATTCCAGCCGCGCCGCCGTTCGCGGCCTAGTAAGAAGCTGTGAGGGTTACGTTGTCCAGCCAGACGTTATACGGATCCTGATTAGCGTCGCCATCCATCTGGAATGCGACGTCAATGTCCTCCAGGTTCCAGTTCGGCTCAGGGTTGAACGTCATGTTGACAGGATAGGTGGTGTTGTCCAGCGTGACACTGATGTAATGCACCTGGTTGTTCACCTTGTTGAACTGCCACTTCAGGTGATGCCACTGCTTGGAAGTAACCGGGGGACACGGAGCCGAACTGGGTACCCAAACTTCATTCAAGGGATCCCAGACATCCCACTTCTTGGTGTTCTTGTAGCTGCACTCCGTTCCCCAGGTGAAACGGGTCCCTCCGAAGCTTTGGTTTACATCGAACTCCATTGCCTCCGAGACATCGGCGTTGTCGACGTAAAAATCGAGGTCGTAGGTAAACGTGTTCAGCGGGGTGCCGCCACCCAGCGATATCCACCACAGCGAGTTTGAGTATCCCTGCGTTCCCCCGATTGAGAACTGTGTTGAAGCACCACTTAGAGAAGGCGTGGCAACGTTCAGCGTCTGGGTGGATGTAGCCTGTCCCAATCCGGCGGCGCAGACCGAGCCCGCCAATTCCTGCGTACACCATTGCCACTCCGGAATAGTCTGTAACTTCGGAAGCACTGCGGGCGTTTTTTGTCCGCTGATGGTCACGTTGGTGGTTGTGGACCCAAGTGGATTGTCGCTCTTGTCATAGGCCGTGAGGGTCAGAGTATGCTGACCAACCGGGCTGATAAAAATCCATTTGTTTTTCATAGGCAGAATGCCGCCATACATAAGGCTGCTCTTACCGTCCAACAACAGGCGGGAATGATCCACGTTCGGTGTGCCTGCCACACTCCCGGTGAAGAGTATCGGCGATTGCACACTGGAACCGCTGCTGGGAGAGGTGATTACAGGTCCTGTTTGTGGCGGTGGCGGGGGCGGGGTTGGAGTGGAACTCGCCATGGTGCCTCCTCCGCAACTCGCAAGCGTGAACAACGCGAGCAGCGACAGATAGCAGATCAAAAGAAAAAGGTGGCAGCGATGAAGACCATCGCGAGTGCAGGATGGGAGTTGAGAAGTGTGGGTTCTCACGGTTCGTACCTCGATTGAAATCGCAGTGTGCGCTTCACGACAAGATGCACGCCAGCATCACGAGGCTGTCATTGTGACACTGGATTCGGGAGGTGGCCTGCAACAAACACCAGTGAACGATTGGCAAGTCGTGCAATCGTTAAGGGCCACAAGGTGACTACTCCAGCAATCGTTGAACGGTGGCTCGCAACGATTGCTCGATCAGTTAAATTCGCTGCGGCAACGATTAGCTTGTGAGTCAATCGTTCACCACCTCTCCACGGAGCTGGTCACCACACGTGTACAGGAATGGCGCATGCTTTTCTCCGCCACGGCCTCTCTGCTAATCTTCTCTCGCCTTGTCTTCTCTCGTGATCTCTCAACAGAGCCGCTAATGCAAATGTTCCGGACGTATGCCTGGCTTTTCTGCGGTATCTACGCCACCATCCCCGCTTACTGGATGATGGTGCACCCGTTTGCTGCGCGCTGGCGCACTGCGCGATACAAGCTGAAACTGCTGGCTCCGCTGTGGATGCTGATGTGGTGTGCGGCGTGGGCAGTGTCATACCCGTGGCGAAACGCGGTGCTCTACCATTCGCGCGGGACGTGGGCGGCGGCCCTGCTGCCGTGGACGGTTTCTATATTCATGTATGTGAATGCCACGCGCGAGCTGTCTGTGATGCGCGTAATTGGCCGCGATGAACTGGAACCGGAGAAGCGTCCGAAGAAGCTCGTCACCTTGGGAGTGCATCGGCTGGTGCGGCATCCCATGTACCTGGGCCACTTCTGCACCATGCTGGGCTTTGTCCTAAGCGCCGGAACCGTCGCGTGCTTTGGATTGTTTGTGTTTGGCGTGTGCGGCGGAGCAGTGATGGTTCGCTACGAAGAGCGCGAGTTGCACGCCCGCTTTGGACCCGAGTGGGAGGAGTATTGCAAGCAGACTGCCGCGATCTTTCCCCTACTGAAGTAGCGCGCGTTCGGAGCTTCGCAGCCACGGGCGCACGCACGCAGGTGACTCTGCTTCTATAATCCCTGTATGCGTTTCGAGCTCTTCATTGCTGCACGCTATTTGCGCGCCAAACGTCGCCAGGCGGTCATCGGCGTGATCACGGGAATTTCCATTGTTGGAGTGGCGGCGGGAGTCGCTTCACTAATTGTGGCGCTGGCCATTAACAATGGTTTCCGCCAGGACCTGCAGGAACGACTGCTGGGCTCGACCTCACACGTGAACCTGATGCGGGTGGAGAACGACGGTATTCGCAACTGGGCTCCGCTGGAGCAGCAACTCGAAAAAGTTCCGCATGTACAGGCCGTGGCTCCGGCGATCTACGAACAGGTGCTGATCTCACGCGGTGCGCGGGCGGGCGGCGCAGTGTTGAAGGGGATTGTGCCGAAGCAGGAGCGGCGAGTAACTGCCCTGCTCGATTCAGTGCACGAGGGCAGCGCACAGCCGCTGACCGATTCGCAGGAGCGAGCCGAACGGGCCGCGCAATCCGCAAGCACGCCGCAGACTCCAGCCGAAACGAGTTCGCAGGATTCAGACCCATCATCGCTGCAAGGCGCGGCAGATCGCATCGCAGCCATGCCCCCAATTGTGCTGGGCAAGGATCTGGCGCAGACCTTGGGCGCGACGGTTGGCTCAGTGGTGCTGGTGACCAGTCCGCAAGGCGAGCTGACGCCGTTTGGGATGGTGCCGCGCTACATGCGCTTCAAGGTTACGGGGATTTTCCAATCCGGCTTTTACGATTACGACTCGACGTGGGCGCTGTGTTCGCTCGGGGATTCGCAGCGACTCTTTAGCCTGGGAGACATTGCCAGTGTGCTGGAGTTCAAGGTGGACAACATCTACAACGCCACCGCTATTGGCGACCAGATTGAAGCCGCCGCGGGTAAAGGCTTCCAGACCACGAACTGGATGGAGCAGAATCGCGCACTCTTCCGCGCCCTTCGGCTGGAGCGGGTGGTCACGTTCATCACGATTGGGCTGATTGTGTTTGTGGCAGCGCTGAACATCTTAATTTCGCTGATCATGATGGTGATGGAGAAGACTCGAGACATTGCGGTGCTGGTATCGATGGGAGCGCGGCGTCAACAGGTGCGGCGAATCTTCATCTGGCAGGGACTGCTGATCGGCATCATTGGCACTGCGCTGGGATTGATTGTGGGCTACACACTGGCGATTCTGGCGGGGCGCTACCACTGGATCTCGCTTTCGGCAGAAGTCTATGCCATCGACTACGTTCCGTTTGTGCCGCGCGCAATTGACGCTCTGCTGGTAGCAGCGGTTTCGCTGGCCATCAGCTTTATTGCCACAGTGTATCCGTCGCAGTCGGCGGCGAAGGTGCTGCCGGCAGAGGCGCTGCGGTACGAGTAGAGGGGTTTCAAGGTTGTAAGGTTGCGCAGGTTACACAGTTTGCGAGAAACAAGAGCAACCGCAAGGACAACTGCAACTACCCCACCCTAACCAACAGATGGTTAGGATGGGGCACCCGCATTCTTAATTGGAAGGAATTGCTTGAATGCAGCGCACTCGCACTATTTCCCGTATCTATTTGCACGCTTTGCTGGCGCTGGTGCTGCTGGTACAGTTTGCGGCGGCGCAGGTACAGCGTACGCCGGTGTTGATGGTTTCCATCGACGGCTTCCGCAATGATTACCTGGACCGCACCGACCTTTATGACGCGCCGAACCTACGGGCGCTGGCTAAGGACGGGGTAAGGGCCGATGCGCTGATTCCGGTGTTTCCGTCGAAGACCTTTCCGAATCACTACACAATAGTGACCGGGCTATATCCGGCACACAGCGGGATTGTGGGCAACCGGATGATGGATCCCGAGACGCGCGAAGTATTTTCCATGGGGAACCACAAGGCCGTGCAGGACGCGAAGTGGTGGCAGGGCGAACCGATCTGGGTGACGGCCGAGAAGCAAGGATGCCAGACGGCTCCTATCTTTTGGCCCGGCTCGGAGGCGGCAATCGAGGGAGTTCGTCCGACGCACTGGGCGGCCTATGACGAGTCCGTCCCGAACGCAAAGCGTGTGGCGCAGACCTTGGAGTACCTGAGCGCGGCCACGCCTCCATGCTATCTCTCCATGTATATGAATGACGTGGACAACGCCGGGCATCATTTTGGACCGGAATCGCAGCAGACGCGCGATGCGGTGCACGCGGTGGACTCCATGATTGGCGAGCTGGTGGCCGGACTGAAGCAGCGCGGACTCTGGGGCAAGGTGAACCTGATTATCGTCAGCGACCACGGCATGGCCGCAACTCCGGCATCGCAGCGGATTGTTCTTGATGATTACATCGATCTTGCAAAGGTGGAGATGATTGACGGCTCTCCGCTGCTCGCGCTGAACGCCCGCGACGGTGATCAAGTGGCGCTGGTAGCGCGGTTGAACCGGATTCCGCATTTGCACGCGTACCTGGCGAAG
>Ga0181528_10000084_pt1 | contig 86260 bp, 65 predicted proteins | sample PEATcosm2014_Bin_47_FD_119742 | JGI IMG/M metagenome (GOLD analysis project Ga0181528, IMG submission 119742) | Peatland microbial communities from MTU Mesocosm Facility, Houghton, MI, USA - PEATcosm2014_Bin10_10_metaG | ecosystem: Environmental > Terrestrial > Soil > Wetlands > Peat | place...
TCCTCAGGGCGCTTTAGGGGTTTTTGGGTGCCATCTTGTGCCTCTAGTTTCAATGGTTTACCGATTCAGAGTTCCCTCATAACCCAAAGGTCGCAAGTTCAAATCTTGCCCCCGCAACCAAAAACCTAAAGGGTTTACGGGTTTTCAAGTTAGAAGAATCCGTACACAATTAGTACACAAGCGCCGCCCCTGCTCCGGGCGGCTTGTTTTTTATGCGCTGGCCGCTAGTCCCTCTGCCATCAATTGCCCTACTGCAAGCGCGTTCGCCGCGATCTTCTGCGAACTGTTCGCCTGCGTGTAGGTGTCCAACGTCATCTCGACGGTGGAATGACACATGAGTTCTTGCTGAACCTTGATGTCGGTCCCAGCCCTGCATCATCGGAGATATCTGTTGTGTTCGCCGATCCAGAAAGGCCACACCCGTGCGTTTCTCGCGGTTCTCGGATGAACCGGAAAGATGGGACTTGTCAGGTTCCCTGATCGAAGTCATGCAGCATCGCAGGACAGCTGCATTGTTGTTCAAGCTTCCCTACGCACACGGCGTAAAATTGCGTAATGTACAAGAGACTGTTCAACCGATGCATCCGTTTTTCCGAAGCTAACTGGTGCAGAATTTTAGGAATTGCCGTATTTGCAATTCTCCCTCCTACTGTCTGCGCGCAAAACGTTGCAGACAGTGTTTCGACAATTCGCGTCAACACGCACCTCGTGCTTTTGGATGCCTGCGTCCTGGATGCGAAGGGCAAGCCCGTTCAGGGGTTAACCAAACAAGACTTCGAGGTAATTGAGGATGGGCAGCCTCAAAAGATCGTCTCCTTCGATACTCAGCAGGCACGCTTGCTTCCGCAATCTTCCTACAGAAAAGGTGTGACGCTCGATGTAACGCAACCGCAGCAGTTTGGCCGGGCCCCGGTCACGATTTTTGTGTTGGACGAGATGAATACGCACTTTGCAGACGCTTCTTTCGCAGTACGCTCCTTGCGCAGCTATCTCGAAAAACAGCCAGGTCTATTGCCACAGGCAGCCGCGTTGTTCACCGTTACCAACTCGGGTTTTCAAGTCTTGCAATTGTATACAGCAGATCGTGAACTGCTACTTCACGCATTGAATGCTCACAAGATTGTGTACGCGTGGAAACTGGAGCAATCTAAGTCTGTAGGCGTTGAGGTTGTGGATCGCCTGGAGGCATCGCTTTCTGCAATGGAGCAGATTGCGCAGAACGCTGCCGCACTTCCGGAGCACAAGAACCTGGTCTGGATTGGCGCGGGCTTTCCTACTCTCCCGCCTGACGCCTTGGCCCCAGCCATGCAGAAGTTGCTACGAAATACGTTGCAACATGTAACCGATGAACTGCTGGAAGCACGCATTTCGCTGTATGTAGTCGACCCAACCACAACCGCCGCCGGGATGACCGAGATAACCGACGAGTCGCAGTTGGCTTTCACTGCCGCTGCTGGAGACGGCACCTCACGTCTCTCAGATCCTTTCGACAAGAGCCTTGATTTCGACCGCCTGGCTCCTGTCTCTGGCGGACGTGTGATTCGCGGATTGAATAACGTCGATGAGCAGATTGATCTAAGCGTGCGGATTGCAGGCTCCTACTATACGTTGGGCTATCAACCAAAAGACACTACTCTGGCCGAGCACCAGTACAGAAAAATTCGCATTGTGTGCAAGCACCATGGCACCACGGTATTAAGCCGCGATGGCTACTATACTTCACCGGCAGCCGCTCTTGTGACTGGGCGAGACATCGTCCAATCCGACCTGAACAACGCCGCCGTGGCAAAGGTTCCGTTTGCAGCCTTGGCCGTGCAAGCCAAGGGCTCACGTGGCAAGTACGTCGTGCATGTTAAATCCTCAGGACTGAGTTGGAGTCCCGATGGAGAGGGTGAGAAAACCGCACAGGTACAGGTCATGGCGGTTGCGCTGTCGGCAACCAATGAAGTTCGAGGGCACCGCTTGCTGTCCATGACGGCACACTCGTCAGCAACGCGAAAAGCCACCAGCGAGAACGACGATGCGGCCTTCGGGATCGAGTTCACCACACCTCCAAAAACAAAGACCCTGCGTTTTGTGGTTCGCGATTCTACCACCGGTCACATGGGCACAGTTGATTTGTCCCCCGACAAGAACTAGAAGACGGACAAGGAGAAGACTTGAAACGAATCCTCATTGGAATGCTCTGCCTCGGCAGTGTCATCAACGCTTTCGCCTGGGGACATGAGGGGCACCGGTTAGTAGCCCTGGTAGCCGAGTCCCGTCTCACTTCCGAGGCGCGGCAGCAGGTGCATTTACTCCTCGGTCGCGACTCCATCGCAGACATTGCCTCCTTCGCCGACGATTACCGCCAGGATCATGCATCTACCGGACCGTGGCACTACGTAGACATCCCGCACACAAAGCCCACCTATGACCGGGACCGCGACTGCCCTGCCGCGACTGCTTCAAAGTCCGGTGCCGGGACAAGTTCCGGTCCCTGGCGCGATTGTGTCGTTGACCGCATCCCGTTCTTTGCAGCACAACTTAAGAATCCCACGCTGAGTGCAAAGGATCGAGCCTTTGCCTTGATGATGCTGGTTCATTTGGTGGGCGATATTCACCAGCCGATGCATGCCATCGGCGACGCCCGGGGAGGCAATCAAATCCGTGTTGTCTTCTTTGGCTCGGAACAGTGCGGCGAACGGCAGAAGTGCAACCTGCATAACATCTGGGATGACGGGCTCATCGAACACCGGTCACTCAGCGAGAAAAAGTACGCTTCGCTGCTGGAGTCCGAAATTGTTCAGCACAACTGGGACAAAGTCGCGCAGGAGAATCCTGTTGTATGGGCCAACCAGTCGCATCAACTGGCGATTGATGCATGGGTTCCAGACCGTGCTGGCATCAGCAAGGATTACTACAACGCTGAGATCGCCGTCGTGGATCGACAACTCGCGCTGGCAGGCATCCGCCTTGCGCGAATGCTGAACGCTATCCTCGTTGCCCCTCAGCCCTCGTCGGCAGAACGCACAATGCCGTAACCTAAATCGCAGAATGTAGGCAGAAGAAAGGGGGATGCGGCTAACCGCATCCCCCTTTTGTATTGCTTCTTTCACTTTGTTAGAAGTGGAGTCTAGCGCCAAGCTGAATCTGACGAGAACTGTAAACCGTATTGCTGTTGGAGTTCGAATAGGTGCCGAAGCCCTGGTTGTTTTGGTTGTTGAAGACTAACGTGCCTGTACCAGTTGCAGTGCTTCCGGTGGCTGTGTAGGCAAGGTTGGTAACCGACGTTATGTTCTGGTGATTAAACAGATTGAAGGCCTCACCAAGCAGTTCCAACCGGAAGTTTTCGCCTAACCTGCTCAGCTCAAAGTTCTTTGAGATACGCAGATCGGCGTTTGCCGTACTGGGATAATTGAACTGGTTGCGCCCAAGTTGCACAATGCGGTTTGCGCCGCCTGACCCATTGATGGTGGCGAAGGCACCGCCACTCGTGGAGCCGGAGACTGAAGGTGTATAAGGCAATCCTGTTTGCATCTGGAAGATGGGCGAGATCCGCCATCCATCCGCGATGGTTTCCCAGAACCGGCTTCCATGCAGGCGTGGAGCGTAGACGGCGGAGAAGACAAACCGCTGGCGAACATCGAGCGAGCTGTTGCCGTACTCCTCGCGCAGATTATGCGGATCATACTGGTTGTAGGAACCGTATGCAGTCCCGATGTACGGGTTGAAATCCAGCGCGTGCGCCCAGGTGTAGTTGGCCATGAGCTGCAAGGTTCCGCTCATCCGATGGCGAAGCTGCACAGCCAGTGCGTTATAGCTGGAGTTGGCGTTGCTCCGGATGTCGAGAATTTGACCAAAGTTGGAGTTGACGCTAGCCCCACTGTAGACCTGGACCGGGATTACTGTGCCGTTGGCTAAAGGCGATGCTTTGCCGCCGTGAGGATGGACAACATAGCCGGTAAGAAGCGTAGCCGGAAGCACGGACACTGTGTAGTTCACTAGCGTTGTGGAACCCAGACCAGCATTAATATTGGTCGCAGCTGCCAACTCCCTACCCAGCGAACCCATGTACGAGACGGATAAGGAAGTCCCCTTTCCGATATCTTGCTCAACAGCAAGGTCGATCATGTGAATCTGTGGGTTCTGCATCTTCTTATCCATGAAAGCAACGGTGGTTGTCGAGAACAGATTCTTTTCTTGCGTAGGTGTAAGCAGGTTCGGCATGGTCGGTTCACCTGCACTGTTCTTGAACGAATAGTAGACCTGACCATTAGTCGCAGAACCGTTATTCAGATAGCTCTGCAAGATGTTGGAGTTGATGATGCGGCCAAAGTACATGCCGTAGCCGCCGCGCACAACGGTCTTGCCATGCCCGAAGATGTCATACGCAAAACCAACGCGCGGAGCGATGTTGTTGCGATCATCGGGCCGGTACTTGGTAAGCACATCGTTCGCTCCAATTCCAGGATAGAGCGGATTTGCCGTTCCCAACATGAGCGCCGAATTCTGGTACGGGTTTTGCGGGATGTACTCGTACTCATAGCGCAAGCCAAGGGTCACGGTAAGACGCGGGGAGATGCGCCAGTCGTCTGTCACAAAGCCATTGTAGTCCGTGGTTGCAATCTCGCCTGCCGTTACGCCAATGCCTTGTGCGTAACTATAGTACTGTGGCGTATAGCTTGGGCCGCCTATGCCCAGGGTTGCGTGCAGGTAGTCCGCGATGAAGTCCCACTGGTAGTCATAGGAGTAATAGCCATTCTCGGCGTATAGATTGCTGATGTAATCATAGACGCGGTTGAAATCAACCCCGGCCTTGGTGACATGTTTGCCGTGGCTCCATGTATAGATGTCTTCTATCTGCAGGCGACGCTCGTTTGGCAGGGCTGCGCGCTCAAGGCTTACCGGCTTGCCGATATCAACTCCCTGTCCAAGGTAGTATCCTATCTGGATCTGTGGCGGGCGGTTGAAAACATTGTTCGAAAGCGGCAGCTCATTGGGCAGAGGTTTTTGTGAGGTCTCGTATTCGAAGTCGCGGCCGAATTGGAAGCGCAATTCGTTCACCATCGAATTGCCGATGGTTTTTGTCCAGCGAGCGATACCGAAGTCTTCCTTCACATAATCATTGCCGAAGGAGGCGCGACCGTAAGTATTGGAGGCTTGCGTCTGCAATCCAGCAGGGGAGTCCCAGCGCAGTCGGTTGTACTGCACGGTTACCCGGTTACTATTGTTGATCTGCCAGTCAAGCTTCGGGAAGTTGATGATCTGATCGCCAGTGCGCGGCACAACGCCCAAAAAGCTGTTGATGATCTGCAATCCCTGATTGTAATAGGCAGTTCCGGCTTGCGTGCTTACTCCAAGTGCGGCAGAGAGACTGGCAACGTAGCCGGCGCCAGTGGGCGTATTTGCTGGTGCGAAGGTGTCCGTAGGATCGGGAGTACGCGCGAGGCCGGGGAAGTTCCGCTTCTGCTGATCGTAGGAGTAGAACCAGAATAGACGATTCTTTATCAGCGCGCCTCCAACTCCGAAGCCCCACTGCTTGCGCCAATCCTTGGGCTTCACCGCAGAGGTCACATAGCTCTGCGTTGTAGGGTCAAGGGTCTGTATCAGCGTGTATGGATTCGTCGCGCCCCAATCGTTATCGCGGTCATAGAAGAAGAGTTCGCCGTGCAGTTGGTTGCCACCACTCTTGGTTACGGTGTTGATGACGCCACCAGCCGAGCGTCCATACTCCGCCGAGAAGTTCGAGGTATTGATCTGGAACTCCTGCACCGCCGCCTGCGAGACTGCATAGGAGGCGCGGGTACGGCCACGTTGCTCGGAGAAGTAGGCCTGGTTGTCATCCATGCCGTCCACTGTGGAATTGTTCAGCAGGTAGCTGATGCCGCGGAAGCTGAGCAGTCCAAATCCATCGGAGTTCGAAACCACACCGGGCGTGAGGAGCGCAAAGTTTGACCAGCGCCGTCCGTTGATCGGGAGGTTGTCGATTTGCACCTGATCAATCGCAGTGGATATCTCAGGGGATTCCGTTTGTATCATCGGCGCCTGATCAGTCACTTCCATTACCGTGTTCACGGAGCCGATGCTTAGGTTTGGAGAAATATTGCTGAGGCCACCGACCGTGACGATAACGTTCGATTCCTTGTAGGTTTTGTAGCCTTCCGCAGAGAAAGTAACAGTGTAACGGCCGGGTACAACCTCGAGGATGCGGTAGATGCCGGATTCACTCGACTTGGCGCTCTTCGTCAGCCCGGTCTCAACGTTGGTCGCGACGACCGTGGTTCCCGATATCACTGAGCCGGCGGTGTCAAACACCGTGCCACCGATCGCGCCATTAACGGCGGACTGGGCGAAGGCAGCGGGTGCAACCAGCAGGAGTCCCAGGCAAATCATAATCATGAGTAGCTTGCTTCGCATCGAAAATCTCCTCTTGAACATTTGCGCATTCGCAAAAGAAAAGCATAGAAGCCGGAACCCCGGCTTCTGATTAGTAGCCTGTAACGGTAAGAGTGAGTGACGAGGTTTGCACAATGTTCGTGGAGGTGGACAGGACGTTCGGTGTACCTGTAGCGGTAACCATAACGGTGTAAGTACCTGTGGGCGTGGCGGCAGCCTTCGTCTGGTTGCTGGCGCATCCACTGAAGCCGGCCACCAATAGGACGATCCCAATCAGCAGCACGCCAACTGACAGACGAGTCCGCTTCCTGCGGCCAAAGCCCAACAGCATAATGCCAGCGGCGCCGGGCATCAGGCAGGCCAACAGCATTCTGTAACCTGGACCGGAAATCGTTGGCTTCACCAGCGATGCTTGGTTCGTCGCTCCGGTGACGATATTCAACGAGACCGTGTTCGAGTTGACGCCAGCTCCGCCGACCACCAGTGAACTCGGAGAGAAGCTGCACGACGCGTTGGCAGGCAGACCTGAGCACGCAAAACTAACCGTGCCGGTGTAGCCGCCGGCGGTCGTAATCACAAAGCTATTGAGTCCATACTGGCCTTGAGCAACCGTCATGGAAGTAGTGTTCGGAGTGATGTTGAACACTGGTGTCACTGACGTGATCGTGGTCACCGTGGAGTCAGAACTATAGAGGTTTGGATTGCCACTGTAGTCCGCCGTGACGTTGTACGTGCCCAGCGGGAAGGTGTACTGGATAGAAGCGCTGCCGTTCACCAGGGGCTGAGGCGTCCCGATTGGCGCACCGTTACTCATGAACGTAATCATTCCGGTCGCTCCTGCAGAAGGAGTGACTGTCGCCGTCAGCGTTACAGGAGCAACAGGGTTGGTGTTGGTGGACGAAACTGTCAGCGCGGTGGTGCTGGCCACCTGCTCTAGCAGCAGGATTCCAGAGAGTGTAAAGTCGCTCGTCAGCCCCATCTGGCTCACGACATGCAGATTGCTGGAAAAGGGTCCAGAAGTAGTTGCAATCGCAGTATTCGCAGTTACCGGGACAATGCAATCCGAAGTCGTATCGGAGTTGAGCGTGCACGCAGGCGTGCCCAGAAGAAAGTTTGTCGGATTAGTCGTCAACGTATACGCCGAGGCACTAGGAGCGCTATCGCCCGCACCAAAGTGAATTTCGATGTTCTGGATAGGACTGGTGTTCTGGATGGTTCCGAAGTTGGCGTTCGTCGTGATCTTGTGAACCAGGTTGCCGACGGTATTCCCAACCAGCAGGGTTCCGGAAGCATCCACGAAGAGTCCTGAGAGCCCGGGTGTCGAAGCGTATGTAGGAGCGGCGGCAGTGGGCTTCAGAGTGCCAGTGGGGAAGAAAGTCCCGCTGGCCGGACATCCGTCGCCGTATTTGTCCACGTTTGTCGAGCAGAGCGGGCCAGCGCCAGCGAGCACATACATGTACTTGCCGACTGCGTCTACTCGCCAGATCCATCCCGTGACGGAATCGGGCATGTAGATATTGCCATAAGAATCAGAGGCTACGCCAAAGGGGGTTCCAAAGGGGAATGAGTTGGCAAGGCCGCGTTGGTTTGTGATGGTAGCCGAGGCCTGTGTGCCAGCGTAGGTACTCAGAATGCCCGCGCTTGTGACCTGGCCAATCGCGGCGTTGAATTCATTCGCAATATAGACATTGCCCAATCGGTCCGTTGTCACATCGTAGGGGGCGTCCAGCAGAGAACTGTTCGCGGAGGTACCAGGTACCCATACTCCGTAACCGCATCCCGTAGTGCCGGTGATTCCATTTGGACAATATGCACCGTAGGTCGAGCTCTTGAACCCAGCAATCTTGGCGATCGTCCCAGCCGGAATGCTGACGCCAGTCACCGTTGTGGTGGCAGACGAAGTGTTGACCACAAGAATTGCATCCTTATATTCCTCCGCGATGTAGAGGTTTCCAGCGGAGTCAAAGTGGAGACCGTAAGGCGCGTCAAGCGCGCTGCCGGTTGCGGCGGTGATCAGTGCAGCAGGAGTGAGGGTTGGATTGTTCGCAATGTATCCGTACGTGGGCTTGGTAACTACGGGATTTACGGCTCCGGCAACGTTGTAGATCTGCCCGGTTGTTTTGGAAATTCCGCGCACGGTATAGAGGCCAGCGTCCGCAAAGACAACATCGCCGGTAAGAGGGGACACGGCAACGCCGGTTGGCTTTGAGAGTTTGACATCCGTTGCCAGACAGCCATCGCCCTGAAAATCCGTCGCAACATTTGCGGCGTTAGAGGGGCATGCCAAGCCTGCGTCCGAAACCGTGGCAGAAGGAAGCGCCAGGGCACCGCCGCCGGCAACCGCGGTGATGATGCCGGTCACCGCATCCACACGGCGAATCAGAGCGTTCCCATAGTCGGAGAAATAAATGTTGCCAGAGGAGTCCTCCGTGACGTACTTAGGCGCATTCAACTGCACCTCGGTAGCCAGGCAACCATCGCCATAGGCGTCCAAGGATGTCTTGCCACTGACGGGACAGGAAGCCCCTGCTGTGAGCGAAGTGGTCCCTCCGCCTGCAACCACCGAGGTCTGATAGGGCAGCATTTGCGGAACCGCTTGACCATACGTAGCCTGAATCCCGGCTACAAAGGTGAAGGCGAATACAATTGCGAAGGTGCGTACGACGAATCGTGAGATCATTCCAGCTCCCAAAGTTGTCTGCCCGCGAACTGGCGGCGCGACGCACGCGTCAGCGAAACCAAGGAAATTTTCGTGGGGTGCTCGCAAAAACATACGATCCAGATACTCTGGAGTCAAGTTAAAATTGGCACCTTCACCTCCAGCAGGCTGTATTGTTTAGGCAGATTGGGACGTGAGAGAAACATTCAAATGGATTGACTAGTCTCCGTTGCTAGTGTGTGCGGCCCGTTTTGGGAACTTTGCGAGAGATCGTGCCCCGGTCGGTTTGAGCAGCACCAAGCCACTCATTTAATTCCGCAATCACCCACTCGGAATGGAAACTGTTCTAATGTGTCCTCCCTATTGATCTACAATGGCCCAGTGGTCGTCACGCTTCTTCGAGATGATCGAGTCGCATGTTGACGGCTTCATGCCGCCTCAGTCCACACGCCAGGAGCAAAGCGAGAAGAGCCGGTCCCTTTTTCCTTTCATGCGATAACGGTTGGGTGCCTGCCAAAGCGCCATGCCTTGTTTGGCCGTCAACCAATTTCTAGTGCGTATGCCCAGCTTCGTGACGACTTTGACCCGGCGGATACCGGCTGCAAGGTCAGAGCCCCTGTCGGCCGTTTCATATGCCAGTCGCCGCACCGCCCCAGTCCGCAGGTTAATCGTGCCTGAAGCGAGCTGCCGGGTTTCAAGGTAGGTCCGGTATTGGAGAACCACGATTCGGTTGAACGCGAGCCGGGGCTCTGAAGGGTACCAGTCAACGAACTCGTCGATTGCATGTCGATGGCCACGCTGCGCGTCAGAGCTGGCGAGGCTGTCACTGACGGCTGTTTTCACGAATTCGAGATCAGGGAGACGTAAAACTCTCTTGGCACCCTTGCGGACACCTGCTGAGTAGCTAGTTTCCCTGCTCGAAGTGTTCCAGCCCCGTTAGAGTACTTGCATCTTCATGTGCGTGGTCTTCCCAGACCGTGCTCTCAAACTCACCTTGCGCTTCCGCCACCAGATGACGACTCCCGTGTACGAGATAGTCGCGAGGAAGAGACCGAAGAGGCTGACAAGGATGTGATACGGCAGAAAGTCCCGCAGATCGGCAAAGTGTATGGCCCAGAGGAAGTTGCCGATCGAGTTGCCGAGGTGCTGGCCGCGAGCCAGGTCCACGCTGCGCAGCCTGCCCGTGTTGCCATCCACCAGCACGGTGGTTTCCCATCCATGACCACGGAAGTCAATGCTGGTGCGTGCGCAGTAGGTGTATGCGCCGTACTCCGCGATGTAGGCCATGCCGTAAGGGCGTTCGAGAGTGAAGTGATGCAACACCGCCTGCTCGGCCATGGCGCGATCTCCCGCCTGTTCCGCCTGTCGCCAACTGAGCGCGGGAGCCAGTAGTGGCTGTGGCAGTGAGTTCTGGGCCAGGCTTTCTTCCATGGAAACGAAGTCGAAGACGGTCTTCATCACCGGTTCATACACCCGGCTCAAGCCGAACATGACACTGGACCAGCCGAAGATAAACAGCAGCGGCCACAGCCACAGCCCTCCGGCACGATGAAGGTCAAAATGCACGCGCGTGGAATTGGCGTTCCATTTTATCTTCCATGCCTGCCTCCAGCGCCGCCAAAACGTTCCGGAGCCTCGCGGCAATGTCAGATAGAAGGCGATGAAGCTGTCCAGCGTCCACAGCAGCGCGATGACACCAACGAACTGCCAGCCGAAAGCCGTGTTCGTAGCCAGGCTGGTGTGCAGGCTGTAGATGAAGGGCAACACCTTTCGATTCCACGGTAGCGCGGCGTGCCAGTTGCCTTCCAAGGCAGCCTTGCCCAGAACGTCGCCGCTCCACGGGTCGAGAATCAGTTCGCCGTAGTTCAGCTCGTAGGGCTTGCCCGTAGCCGGATCAATGCGACCTGTCACCATGATGTGCGCCTGGTCTTCTTCCACCGCGAAGTAGGCCACGCGCATGTGCGGATCGCTGGCCTCCGCACGCTCAGCCAGCGTCGCCAGATCGAGCTTGGGTTGACCGTGGCGATGCCGTGCGTGCAGGTCCGGGTTCAGAAGGTGATCGATCTGGTGCTCCAAGGCCAGGATGGCTCCGGTCAGGCCGACCGTGATGAGGAACGCAGCCATTGCCAGCCCCGTCCAGCGATGCAGGAAAATGCTGAGCTCTGGAAGTCCGAATCTCTTTCCCATATTTTCTCCTTGTGTCCACTCGGCTTAGAACTTCACTTGGAGCGCGGGCAGGAAACTGAATGGCGCACCGGGCATTGCCTGGCTGGGGTTGACGTTGGAGAAGTAGCGCGTGTTGAGCAAGTTGCCAATGTTGATCTGCGCGCTCAGGTGCATCCGCCCAACGCCGTGCTCCCAGCCGCCCATCATGCTGACCGTGGTGTAGTGCGAAATGCGATCCAGGATCAGGGGCGGCGCGGAGACGTATTCGTAGGCCTGCTCGCCGGAGCGTGTCTGGATGCCGAGTCCAGCGCGCAGGCCATGTAGTGCCCCCTGCTGCGGCTCCCAGGTTCCCCACACGCTGCCGGCGTAGTGCGGCACGCTTGGGAACGGCTGGCCCTGCAGGCTGGGCGAATTGTTGTCCGTGGTAGTGAGCGCCTGGAGGCAGGAGTAGCCCGCGATGAGGCGAAGGCTGCGCGTCGGCTGTCCGGCCACGTCGAACTCGATGCCCTGTGTGCGTGCGGTTCCGATAGCCTCAGAGAAGCCCGGGTTCTTTGGATCCGCAGTGGGGATGTTGTGCTTGATGATGCGATAAACCGCTGTGGAAGCTGTCAGCCGCCGGTTGAGCCACTCCGTCTTAACGCCGAACTCCACCTGGTCGGCCGACTCCGGCGGAAGGAACTTCAGGCTGGCGGACGTCGCTCCGAGAGCGGAGGCGCCGTAGTTTGCCGTGAAGGACGCGTAGAAGCTCACATACGGCTTCGGCCGCCACAGCAGACCCGCCCGCGGAGTCGCCGGGCGATCGTGTACATCGGTGCTATACGTGCTGTTGACCGGCGTGCCGAATGTGTAGTCCTCCAACTGCTCCGACCAATTAAGCCGCACGCCACCGAGGACAAAGACTCGGCCCGGCAGCTCGGCCACATCTTGAATGTAGGCGCCGTACTCGGTCCAGCCCTGGACCGCGCCGATGTCGCCGCTCGGATCGGGAGTGCCATAGGGCTGGTTGTACACCGGGGCGAAGACGTTGATGGTCGCCGGAGACAGGCTCGTATTCCCGAACCAGCCGCCACTCTCCTTGTAGAAATCGAAGCCGATGAGGAAGTTGTTCTTCACTGCGCCCAGCGAGAACTTACCCGGCACGTCGGCCAACACATGATTGAAACGGTGACGGAACCTCGGTGATGTGAAGATGGCACGTGCCAGGTTACCACTGGCATCCACATCGCCCGTGTAGTACTCGTCCACCGGGGTGGGCTCATTGATGCTCTCGAACTTGTATTGCAGGCGCAGCTGCCAGTTCTCCGCAAGCTGCATTTGAATGGTTGGCTTGAGGCTGTACTGCGTATTGTTTGACCTGTTTGCTCCGTAGTCCACAAAGTTGGAGCTGTAGGGAACCTTGACCGGAGTTGCGGAAGCCCCGCTGCTGTCGAGAACGAGGGGAATGCCGTTGTCGAGGTAGTTGGAGCCGGTCTGGTATGCCGATTGCAACGTGAAGTCGAAGCGCTTTGAGGCACGCCACGATAGCGAGGGATACAGGTTGAATTCGTTGGTGTGGACGAAATTGCGGAAGGAGTTGGCATCGGTGCCGCTGACCACAAGGCGCGCGAGCAACTGCTTCCCGATCAGCGGTTGGTCCACATCTGCCGTGGTGCGAAAGAACTGGTGGCTGCCGAACTGCTGCCCCAGGTTGGCGAAGCGTCCGGCCTGCGGCTTCTTGGTAATCACCTCTACTAATCCGCCGGGCTCGGCCTGTCCATAAAGCACCGATGCCGGTCCCTTCACCACCTGAACCTCCTCGACATTGGCCATGTCTTGCGCAAAGCCGGAGCCGCTGTACTCATCCAACTTCATGCCGTCCTGGTAGAGCAGAGACATCGCATCAAAGCCGCGAATGGAGAAGCTGTCCGAGGTGCCGTAGCTGTCATTGGTTGCGGCCACGCCACTCACATTGATCAGCGCATCGACCAGGTTCACCGTCTGCTGGTCCAGCAGCACCTGCTGCGGAATCACGGCCACTGCCACCGGCGTCTCCATCAACGGCAGGTTCACCTTGGTTCCTGCTGCCGCGTCGGTAGCCACGTAGCTTGCCGGCGCGGTCACTTCAACAGACTGGCGCACACTACGGACGCGAAGAGTGAGTGTGAGTTCCACTGGGGCCAAGGAGACGGTGACTTCCCTGCGCAGGCTCTCGAATCCGCCGAAGTCGGCAGTCAGCGTGTAGGAGCCGGCGGCGACCTTTGCGAGCGCGAACCGCCCCTCTGCATTCGTGGAAGCCGAGGCGACCGGAATTGCGGCCGAGTTTAGCAGTGTAACGTGCACTCCGGCGATCACGCTTCCACTGGCGTCCTGAATGGTGCCACTCACCTTGGCGGGAGAAGCCTGAGCGTTGACGAGTTGAGACAGAAATACAACGAGTGCCGCAACTGCGAAGGCGGCATTGCGAAGACGTTTAGACAGCATGGCGTCAATCCCTTCTCTGCGCTGGTGGGCACACGTGTACCATGCCTCTCACTCATGACAGCGCGGCTGATGCTTCATCCAGAGTCAGTTTCTCCCAAGTACATGCATGCGATGGAGCGCCCGCCGTTTGCACTCAGGGCGCGGCGATTCACTCAGCGGCATGTACCGGGGGGCTGGAAGAGCTATGCGAGAGGAAGCGCGGGAGGGCCGCGCTTAAGACGTGAGCGGTCATACGAAACCCAGTAGCGCGCCAGAGTCTGCGTCTGGCAGGCCGGATGGCTTCGCAAAGCCGCATGCGCGGCACCGCGCACCGACAGAAGCGCCGGGGAAAACGGTGCCCAGCTCTGTGTCCGGCCGCGAGGGTAGAGCGGGCAATGATTCGGTGGCGCGGTAAAGGTCGGGGCACCGGATGACATCATCCGCAAATACTGGTCCATCATGGCGCAGTGGTGCTTTCCACGGCTGCGACAGCACGGCGGCAGCTCCGACTCAGGGTCGGAGAAGGCTGCGTACAGCAGCGGGATCGCTAGAGTCCCACTGAGCATCGCGAGCATCAGGATCACGGTAAAGCGGCGCATGTTTTCGACGATCCTCACGCAGTACAAAGCGTTGCGCTCATTGTTCGGCAAGTCGTGACATGCGCTGCCGCGCTAGCTCCCACCAAATCTCCATCTCGATGGTCGGCTTCAGCACGACACTCGCTGCCGAGTGTTCGTGGACAAGTTTCCGCTTCTTCTCCGCATCGGGCAGGCCCTTATCGCCCGCCCGAACGGGCGCACAGTTTTTCCTCTGGCAAGTTGACGCCATCTCCATGATCTCTTTCTGCTTCTGCTCAGTCCGCTGACATGTCGTCTTCGGCACTCCATTCGACAGCCGGAGCGGCGGCATCATGCCGCGCACGGCCTCGCGGAGGCAACGTCAGCATGAACGGAAAGACACAAGCTTCAGCGAGCACCCACAGAGGTACCCTTGATGCTGACATCCCACACACTGAGTCAACGAAGAGTTAAAGCGATGCAGGAGGGCCGCGTTTCAAACGGGAGCGGTCAAACGAAATCCGGTACCGCGCCAGCGTCTGCGTCTGGCACGCCAAATGGCTCCGCAGGGCCGCGTACACTGCCCCCTGCACGGGCATCAGTGCTGGAGCAAACGGCGCCCAATTCTGCGTGCGGGTACGCGGATAAAAGGGGCAATGACTTGGAGGTGCCGTGAAGGCAGGCGCGCCGGATGCCTTCATTCGCAGATACTGGTCCATCATGGCGCAATGGTGCTGGCCTCGGCTGCGGCAGCACGGCGGCAGGTCTGACTCAGGGTCGGACAGAGCCGCATACAGCGGCGGCACAGCAATTGCCCCGCTGAGCATTACGAGCACCAGGATGGCGGTAATACGACGCATTTCGGAAGAGCCTCAAGCCGCGCCCATGCTGCGGCTAGGGCTGTGAGATGCTTTGGAGTGCTTCGGAGTGGCTCCTCGTTTTCGATTTATCTGCGATGTTTCACCCAAAACTGTAAGTGCGTCTGTGTAGCCGCACAGCGCCCCACGCATCAGGGGCGCGGAGATAGCTTCGCGCCCCTTGTTTTTTGATCACGCTGCCGGGTTGCTGGCCGGGGCCCGTTGTGACGCACCGCTTTAGTTTGCGTGAGCTGCTGAGGTCTTATTCACGAACAAGATGACGTCAAACATGTCGTGTACTGGCGAGTCGACCAGGGACGATGGGTCGTCAGGCCCGCCATACACGGCGCCGATGCTGCGCGAGAGATGCGGTTCCGCTGCCCACGCCGCGACCGGGCCATCTTTAGGCAGTTTGCGAACGTCGAGCGCAAAGAGAGGCAACCCCGTGGATGACAGTGCGTGATCTAAACTGTCATCCGGAGCGGGGCCAATCGTAAACTCATGCAGCCTGTTGTCGCTCCCAATCGCGCGGAAACTTCCCTCGTTGAACCTGAAGCCGAAGTTTACGATTTGGCTCCCGAACATCTCCTTGAGATATTTCCCCATGGGGGCATACGAATATCCCTCATAGGTGATGTGTCCGTTGTGCGCCCACAACACCAGTTTGGCTCCATGGGAGTGTTCAGCAATCCACTTCACGTTGTCCGCCATGCTTTCGTCGCGGGATTTCTCGCCTATAGCCATCTGTACGGACTGATGCACGACTCTCGCCATCTGTATTGCCCACTCAACGTCATCCGGCTTGGAATGCGTTACGAACATTGCGCGGCGATCTTCCAGATGCTTCACGATTTCCGCGCAACCCGCCGCAAGCCTCTTCTTATCCACGCGGGAGCCTGCCGGTCCAGAGGCGATCCCTAGAGCTTTGGCCTTCGGCAAGACATCGTTGTAGATTTGCGCAACGTGATCCGAATAGCCGGGCTCCTGCCGTTGAACAAACCCCTTGACTATCTCCATCGCCACCGTCGGCTTCTGCATGTCGAATCCGGTGAACTCAAGATGTCCCTTGCCTGAACGATTGAACTCGCGCATCCACAGGATAAGGTCGAGTACCTCGCGTGTATCCCATGTCCAGAAATACATGCCTTTGAGAAGCTGTTTAGGGTCGCCTTCGCCACGCAACACAAAATCGTTCAGCCGATACGCCTCGGGCATATTCGCCTCGATGGAAAAGACGGTGAATCCCTTCCGGCTGGCGAGGTATTCAATGATCCGGTGTTTTAGCAGGAAAAATTCACGGGTGCCGTGGGTGGCTTCGCCGAGCGCGACGATCCGTGACTCGCCAACAATATCACCGATGGGAGACAAATCCGTAAAGCCGTTTCCGGCCTCAACGGTTCTAAACGGAACGGCGTTCTTCCGGACCCAATCCACGAAAGCCTTGTCAGAATTGACCAGAGAACTGACCGCGGATGAGGTAGTTTGACGCCGACCGGGTTCCTCGGCAGAAAGCGTAAAAACCTGCGCTAGCAGGAGTACCGACAGAGTCCGCACACAAAATAGAAATGTCAGCCTGCCCATGAGAAACCTTACCAGGATCAACATACAACCTTTCGTTTCCATTCGCGACTGCTTGCCTAGCCGTCTAATCTCCTTTGAAAGCTCCCCTGCTTACTTTAGTCTGGTGTCATGACACGACGCCGCTGGATAGCCGACGAATTCTCCGACCATAGCGCTGTCCTGCTGGAACAAAACGCCGCGCACCTGGCCCGAGTGTTGCGGGCGCGAGTGGGGCAGGAGTACGACATCGTCTGCGGCGAGACCGTGCGGCTCGGAACCATCGTCTCCGTCTCCGATGAGCGCGTGGAGTTTGCGCTGGGAGATGAGGTCTCCGCCGGGAGCGAGCGCGAAATTGTGCTGGTGATGGCTATCTACAAGTTCGACCGGATGGAGTGGGCCATCGAAAAATGTACGGAGTTGGGCGCGACTCGGATCATTCCGGTGATCGCCCGGAGGACCGAGCCACACCTGGCAACGGCAGCGGTGAAGCGGGTGGAACGCTGGAGGCGAATCGCCCACGAAGCGGCGCAACAGTCTCGACGTCAGCGTCCACCCCAGATCGACGACGCGGTGAAATTGAAATCGGCGTTGATCCTGGAAGTTCCGACGCGCCTGCTGCTGTACGAAAACAAATGCGAAAAAAAAATTTGCGAGGCACTCGAAAATGCCGCCTTGCCCATCGCTTTTGCCGTGGGGCCTGAGGGTGGATGGACGAACGAGGAGCTTGCGAAGTTCAGCGCGGCGGGCTGGCAAAGCGTCACTCTGGGCTCCGCAGTTTTGCGTGCCGAGACCGCCGCAATTGCCGCTCTGGCAGCCGCGGCGGCGATTCTGGATTGATCCTCAATATGTATTTTACCCGCATAAACACTAAGGGGAACGCTTTCGCGCTCCCCTCTCGTGTAGCCTTTTTTCGTTGGTTGTTACTTCTTCTTTGCGACTTTCTTGGCGGCTTTCTTTACGGCCTTCTTCGCTGCTTTCTTCGTTGCCATGACTATTCTCCCTTTGAACAATCTTGGAATGTAATTGCAACGCAAAACGTTGCAATTGCATAGTTGTATATGTTGATTGCAAGAAAAAATCAAGTAAAAAAATAAAACGCGAACGTATCTTGCACGCTCGCGCCTTGAAATTCCTCCGAACAACTCGCCTAACGCAAAGCTCTCAGCAACAATCCCGAGACTGTGTCCTGTAAAGTGTGCGCCATCATGGCCGGTCGCAGGCTCTTCCGCCACATGCTCAGGATGCCAAATGAGAGACCAAGCAGGGCGATAAGCACCATGCGCTGCGAACCTTCGTATCCGTGGCCGAGACCGAAGAGGATGCTCACCACGGCCAGCGCAACCCACCGGTTACGCAGCAATCGCGTGAATTGTTTCTGAAGATAGCCGCGGAAGAGCACCTCTTCACAAAATCCCGCAGTGGCGCTCAGGCAGATCCACAAGACAATTTCGAGCGAACTCTGCGGTGCAAGGAAGCCAAGCTGCTTGCGAGCCTCATCGATGTTGCCGGAATGGTCCATGCCCATGGCAACGGCGGCCATGGCAATCACCAGCAGCGCTCCAATCCATGCGCCAGCCCCAATCGCTATGTCGATGAGAAAGTCCTCGACCCTCTTCCAGCGTCCGCCAATCAGTTCGCGCAGGCTGCCACCGGCTCGACGCACTCCCCACCAGACGTATCCCGTGAAAAGCCATTCGTAGACGATCGTGCCAAGGTAGATGCGAATGTGCCCCTGTCCGGCATGAGCGCCATGGCCGCTCTTGACGTTGGCCACGCTCAAAGCACCGAGCACCAGCAGAAGCACCGCGGTATGCCAGTACGGGATCGGGCGGAGACCCGCTAATGGCAGCGCTGCGTCACTTGTTAATTCAGGCGCGTTTCCCGGCGATGCTTCGGGCAGGGTGCTCTCCATGCTTCTCCTTGCGCGGTGCTGCGCGAGCTAGTCGATGCTGAGAATGCTGCCGCCACTGTTGCTCTTCAACTCTTCTATGCGGCCAAGCACCTTGCGCGCAAAAGCAAACAGACTCTTAGCATTGTTCGCCTGTTCGCCAGCAAGCACGACTGGATACCCTGAGTCTCCGCCTTCGCGGATGCTTGGATCGAGTTCGATGCGTCCGAGGAAAGGCACTCCGAACTGCTCGGCCATGCGTTCGCCGCCACCGGTCGAGAAAACGTCAATCTCATGGTTGCAGTGCGGACAGACGAAGTAGCTCATGTTCTCGGCAATGCCCAGGACCTCGACGCGGACCTGGCGAAACATCTCGATCGCCTTGCGCGCGTCCTGCAGCGAAACGTCCGAGGGAGTAGTGACTACGATCGCGCCGGTCAACGGCACGGTCTGGGTCAGTGAAATCACAACGTCGCCAGTACCGGGAGGCAGATCGATAATCAAATAGTCCAACTCTCCCCAAGCCACTTGCCCCAGAAATTGTTTGATCACCGAATGCAGCATGGGACCGCGCCACACCAGCGGCTTGTCGCCTGGATTCAAATAGCCAACCGAGACCACGCGAACGCCGTAGCGCTCGCTGGGGATGATGCGGTTGTCTGGGGTTAAATCGGGTTCGCCGCCAGCGCCCATCATCAGCGGAACGTTAGGTCCGTAAACGTCAGCGTCAAGAAGTCCGACCTTGAAGCCAAGGCGCGCCAGAGCCAGCGCGAGGTTTACCGAAAGCGTGGTCTTTCCTACTCCACCTTTACCCGAACCGACTGCGATGATTGACTTGACGCCGGGAATTGCTTGTGGCTCTTCGGGCTGCGGGCCGCTTGAGTGTGCATGCATGTGCAAGGGATGTCCTTACTTACCGTGATGTGTGCAACCTTTGATTATACCGGGAAGATGCAGATGGAAAGCTTCACGGAGAAAATGCTCCGCTTTCAATTAGAATCGCGCTCAGGAGAAATCATGGCGAAGAAAGTAGTTGCGATTGTCGGCAGCTATCGCAAGGGAGGCACCGTAGATACCGCAGTAGAAGCCGTGTTGGAAGGCGCACGCGAGCGCGGAGCAGAGACGAACAAGATCTACCTGATCGACCAGCACATTGAATACTGCCAGAATTGCCGCGCATGTACGCAACCCCAAGGGGAGCGGCCAGGCGAGTGCGTGATTGAGGACGATATGAAAGCCATCCTCCGCGAACTGCAGAGTGCAGATGCAATCGTGCTAGGCTCGCCGGTGAATTTCTACAACGTCACTGCCGTCTTCCGCACGTTCGTCGAGAGGCTCCTCGGCTGTATGTACTGGCCTTGGGGGCAACACGGCCCAAAGCCGCGTTCGAAAGAACTGCCGCGCAAATCGGTACTCGTTGCATCGATGGCGGCACCGAGTATCTTCCTGCCGTTCGCCACAGGGGTTCCCAGAATTTTGCGCATCACCGCCAACTGCCTTGGCGCGCGTCCGGTTGCAAAGCTTTGGATCGGATTGGCAGCGCAGAATGCAAAGCCGCAAATTTCCGAGAGAGTCTTGCGGAAGGCGCGCCGGATCGGGGCAGAGTTATAAGTGCCCGGTGCCACCCTCAGCACATTTTCACCCTTGGGGGTCACTCAACATGAAGCTTGCAGGCGGTTGCAGTGTCAAGCGATAATTCTCGCCAATTCCTCCCAACCATCTGATTCCACGCAAAATAGAGTTTTCCCGAAAATGAGGGAATGCCTGCTCGAATTTGCTATCCTGAAAGTAGAGCCGAATGTGGAATTTCCCCTCACCCCCAGCTATCACTTAACCCTTGTGTTTTCAAATTTTTGCCGGAACATATAGGAGGGTAGGGGGCCAACGAATAATCGCCGAATCGCTCACAATCTCGAGGCAAAGCAAAACGCCCGGCCGAAGCCGGGCGTTTTGCTAAAACAAAGCTGCTACAGACTGCTCATGTTCGACAGGAAGTCGCTGTTCGCGCGCGTCTTGCTCAACTTGTCGATCAGCAACTCCATTGCCTCGACGGGAGAGAGCGGATTGAGAACGCGGCGCAGAACCCAGATGCGCTGCAGGTCATCTTTGGCCTGGAGCAGCTCTTCCTTACGTGTGCCTGAACGCTGAATGTCAATGGCCGGAAAGACTCGCTTGTCGCTGAGTTTGCGGTCGAGAATGACTTCCATGTTGCCCGTGCCCTTGAACTCTTCGAAGATCACGTCGTCCATGCGGCTACCGGTTTCGATCAGCGCAGTGGCGATGATGGTGAGCGATCCGCCCTCTTCAATGTTGCGGGCGGCGCCGAAGAAGCGCTTTGGACGCTGCAACGCGTTCGAGTCCACGCCGCCTGAGAGCACTTTGCCCGATGGCGGAACGATGGTGTTGTAGGCACGAGCCAGACGCGTAATCGAATCCAGCAGAATCACCACGTCGCGCTTATGCTCGACCAGACGCTTGGCCTTTTCGATCACCATTTCGGCAACCTGCACGTGGCGTGCGGCGGGTTCGTCAAAGGTCGAGCTGATGACTTCGCCCTTCACCGAACGCTGCATGTCCGTAACTTCTTCCGGGCGCTCGTCGATCAGCAAAACGATCAGGACAACTTCCGGATGGTTCGCGGTGATGGAGTTGGCGATGTTTTGCAGCAACATGGTTTTGCCGGTACGCGGCGGAGCGACAATAAGACCGCGCTGGCCCTTGCCGATCGGAATCAGCATGTCCATCACGCGAGCACTCATGTTGTCACGCACGGTTTCCAGCTTGAGGCGCTCCTGCGGATAGAGCGGCGTCAAATTGTCAAAAAGAATCTTATTGCGGGCTTCGTCGGGCGACTCGAAGTTCACGGCCTCGATCTTGACCAGCGCAAAATACTTTTCGCCCTCGTGTGGAGGACGGACCTGACCGCTGACTGTGTCTCCGGTCTTCAAATCAAACTTGCGGATCTGCGAGGGCGAAACATAAATGTCGTCGGGACCTGGCAGATAGTTGTAGTCCGGGGAACGCAGGAAGCCGTAGCCGTCGGGAAGAATCTCCAGAACGCCTTCGGCAAAAATGTGGCCTTCTTTTTCGCTCTGAGCCTGCAGGATTTTGAAGATGAGGTCCTGTTTGCGGAGGCCGCTCGCACCGGGGAGGTCGAGCTCGCGAGCGATTTTAGTCAGCTCGGTAATGTTCTTTTCTTTTAGTTCTGCGATCGTCATGTCCACCTACGGAAAGTTTTCGAGAGGAAGGAATCGGGTGCGCCGCGAGGCGCCGGGAATGTGGTTACCGTTGGTTCTGGCTCGGGAACAAGCAACCATGTTGGATGGGAATCCCGGCCTGGAGCCTATTTGTTGGCCGGATGGGTAGATCAGGCTGATGTATCGGTTAATATTGCAAACTGCCGGTTGAATTTCGTTAAGCTACTTGAGGCTAACCCCTTGCAGCTACCGCCTAAAGCGGCACGCCGCAAGGAAAACTCCTAAAACTTCAGCCGCTACGCCGCACGACGCTGCGCGTCTTTTGCATTCACCGGATCGGCCATTACATTGTCGCGATCATTGTCGGAAATGCGGTTCAGAACATCGTTTGTGGTGTCCTGAATGCGTGTATTCGGTTTGTGAAACTTACGAGTTGCCTTGGAAGCAATCTGGCAGAGCATATAACGATTCTGCAATGTATGTAAAGCTTCAAAGACTTTATCTGAACGCATAAAACTCTCCTCTTGATCAACTTTGCGGTGATCGTCACCGCTACAAATTCAATATGGCTGGTTGTGATTCCTCGGGCGCGTTTGGCAAATTCCGCCAGGACGGCCAAAATCCTCGTATCTAAGTTCGGCTTTGCTCCCCTGACTTCTATAGATGCAAAGCAAATCCACTTCGTCGCTCAATCTGGGGTGGAACTTGCCAATTCTGAATTTCCGACTGAGGGACTTTCCCGTTCTTGAAACAAGGAAACGACCTCCCACTGAACGTCTTTTTACTGGAGGGCCTTGCCAAATGCCCACATATTTCCGGGCCCGAGATGAACGGCTAAACCGCCTTCACACTCCAGCGGCACCGCAACTGGTTGTACATTAAAACTTTGTGGAGCTAAGGTCAACATTCTTTTTTACTAACTTAACTCATTGATTCTTTATGGCATTCTGCGATACGAAGAACGCCAGAAAGAGACTCCAAACACTCAATTCCGCGTCCAGCTACCTTCGATTTACAAGGCGAACGAGCAAACCTGATTTCCTGGTAAGGGATGTTCGGATGAAAAGTGGCCCTTCGTAAGCACAGCCACTCAGTGTCAATTCATTCAATTTCTCAATCGACACGCCACAGAACACAGACAATTTATGATAGCACCCTCAATACCGGCAACGCCAGCGACAAGGAGGTAATGGGTCAGTTTGAATTGTGAGAACTGTTTACGACGTGGACAGTCGTGCGAGGACATCGTAAGCACCCGGTGGGGCCGTCTGGACTCGTGTGTGATGAGTTAGGCATCGTCGATTTGTGGACGCGAGAGTGATCGCGTTCTCCAGAGGGGGAATGGATAGTTTGAGTACGGCGCGGACGCATTTGAACAGACGTTATGGCGTACTCTTTTGACGCGTATGCAGAGAAGCAAACACAATCGCAAACTCAGGAGTTCCACGCGCTCGGGCCAGAGACTCTCAATTTCGATGAGGTACTCGCAGAAACCAAGAGTAACAGAGATAGCTCACGGCGACCCGCGGCGGATAAAAAGAATGCCGCAGGAATGTAAGTTGCTCCATTCCCACATTCGCAAGAACAAGCGGATGTTGGCACCCGGGTTTTCTCTACACCTGTTCCAACCTGGCTGTGAAGTGGCGCAGAAACGGCGGCTCGTAGGTTAGGCGAAGACCGCGAATTTTATTGCGCTTGCGCCAGACCTCGATGATGACCTCGATGACGTAGTCGATGTGGCTTTGTGTGTAAGTGCGGCGCGGGATTGCCAGTCGGACGAGGTCCATTTTGGCGGCGGCGCCGAACATTAGGGTACCGATTTCAACGGATCGGATGCCGCCTTCGAGGTAGAGTTCGGCGGCGAGAGCGACTCCGGGAAACTGCTCCAAGGGGATGTGAGGGACGAAACCACGTGCATCGAGGTAGATGGCGTGGCCTCCGGGAGGCATGACGATAGGAATTCCTTCTTTAGCGAGGTGATTGCCGAGATACGCGGTAGAGGCAATTCGATAGCGCAGGTAATCCTCGTCACAAGCCTCCTGCAAACCCACGGCAATAGCTTCGAGATCGCGTCCGGCTAAGCCTCCGTAGGTGGGGTAGCCCTCGGTGAGGATCAGCAAGTCTTTCTCCTGCTGGGCCAGCAAGTCGTTGTTGGTGCAGAGGAATCCGCCAATGTTCGCCATTCCGTCTTTTTTTGCGCTCATGGTGCAGCCGTCGCCTAGAGAGAACATCTCCTGGGCGATTTGCTTGGGAGTTTTGTTTTCGTAGCCAGGCTCGCGAAGTTTGATGAAATAGGAATTCTCGGCAAAGCGACAAGCGTCAAAGTAGAGAGGAATGCTGTGCTTGCGACAGATTGTGCTGACGGCACGTGCATTTGCCATGGAGACGGGTTGTCCGCCTCCGGAATTGTTGGTGATGGTGAGCATGACGAGCGGAATATGCTCGCGCCCCACGCGGGCAATAGTCGCTTCCAAGGCGGCAACATCCATGTTGCCTTTGAAAGGATGGATCAGTCCGGGCTGTTTGCCTTCGGGAATCACCAGGTCGAGGGCCTCGGCACCGACGGCTTCGATGTTGGCACGGGTGGTGTCAAAGTGGGTGTTATTGGGCACCACGTCTCCCGGTTTGAGCATGACGGTGAAGAGGATCCGCTCGGCGGCGCGTCCCTGATGGGTGGGGATCACGTGGTTGTAGCCGAAGATGCTCTGCACCGAGTCTCGGAAGCGCACATAACTGCGGCTTCCGGCATAGCTCTCATCTCCCTCCTGGATGGCTCCCCACTGGTAAATGGACATGGCCCCGGTACCGGAGTCGGTCAGAAGATCGATCAAGACGTCATCGGCCGGAACAAGGAAGAGATTGTAATGCGCAGCCTTGAGAAAACGCTCGCGGTCCTCGCGCTGGGTCCAGCGGATAGGCTCAACACTCTTGATGCGGAAAGGCTCGATGATTGTGCGGATGGACATGACTCCCTCGAGGATTGGAATGAAGGCTGAAGTATTGTAGTGCGGCGAGCTGACTCGCACACGAAAAGAAAGCCCGCGCGGTTGGCGGGCTGTGATGGAACCTGATTGCAGAAGAATTATTGCCTGAATTCAAGAACGATGATACATGGTTCATTACCCTCAAACTTAACTTGCTTCACCGCTTGCTGCGCTGACGATGCCAGCACGGGATTGCCACCCAGAATCTTGCTTTCACGCACAGAGCCAGAAGCAGTTAACTGAAGCTGAAGTCGAACCACTCCAGATATTTTCATCCGGCGAGCGAACTCAGGATAATCGGCCTTAACGGTCGCACCCTTGGCCTTGCAGACAGCAGTTTCCGCAAAACTAAAATTCACACAAAGGAGCAGGGTAGCGGCAAGAAATAGTACAGTGAGCCGTCTGGCCAAAAACGCCGTCCTGATGCTTGACATCATGTGTTCGTCCCGGAACTAACTACGGCTTAATACTAGCCAATTTCTCTACGAACGTAACATTACCTTAGGGTGTAGAACTAACGAGTCCGATTTGCCGCGCTATTCAATAATCACGCCGCATGCAACCCGGTCCCCTGCATTGCCCGCGGGATCGGTCATCATGTCGTCGGCATGGGCGTGAATGACCAGCGCCGTGCCTCCGTTGGCAAAGAGGGAGTTCGGCTTGCCGCGTTCGAGGGTCACGCGCTCATCGGAGGTGGTCACATTTGCGGTGCCATCGGCGGCTACGGTGAAGTTTTCCATGTCTCCGGCGTGAGGACCGGCAGGATTCTTCAGACCGTGGTGGGCGGCTGTGGGATTGAAATGTCCGCCAGCGGACTTGAACTCGGGCCCCTCGCACTTGGCGATCTGATGAAAGTGGAGAGCGTGCTCGCCAGGAGTGAGATTCTTGAGCGCGAGATGAATCACAACGCCCTTCCCCGCCTGCTCGATGGTCGCAGTTCCGATCGCGGCAGCTTTTGCGTCATTGAGAATGACAATTTTGGAGGGTACTTTCTCAGCGGCAACCGCTGCCGCGCTGATCAATGCCACAACAACGAGGGGCACACACACGCAGATACGCTTAATCATGGCCGGTCCTTTCGGTTAAGAAAGCTATCACACTTTGCCCGAGAGTAGCGCCCCGTATTGCGCCTCGGTGAGGGGAACCACCGACAAGCGCCCGATGCGCAGCAGAGGTGAATCCGCAAACAATGCACTCTGTTTGATGAGAGGGAGAGACACAGGGTTTGCGAGTAACTTGCCGGCAGCGATTCTTACCAGAGGAACCTTGGGATTAGAGGCGTCGACCGAGAGTACATGGGCAGTACCGATAGCACGCCGCTCATCTCCGGTATGGTAGACGATGAGCTGGTCGCCCTTGTGCATCTCGCGAAGGTATTTGACGGCTTGAGGATTGGTGACTCCATCCCATATGGTTTCGCGGTCGTGCTTGAGTTGGTCAAAGGAATAAACGGTGGGTTCAGTTTTGAGCAGATAGTTCATGGAAAGGTTTGTAACACAATTCGCGCATGAGTTGCAGACCAGTTTGCATCGTGGCAGGCGTGCGATCATCATTAGATCAATGATGGCTGACCCAAATATCTCTTCGGAAGCGATTCGCCAGCGGCTTATGGCGATTCCCGCAATGCAAACTTTTGGTTATCGCGTGGAGGAGTTGAGCCATGGACGAGCGGTGCTTGTCGCTCCATACGACACCAGCCTGGATGGTATCTTCGCGTGCTTCCATGGAGGGCTGCTGGCTACCTTGGCGGATTCGGCGGGTGGAACCGCCATGCTCACGGTGACTGGAGCAGACACTCGGATGGCGACCACGGACATTAACATCCGATTCCTGGCGCCGTGCCACACGGATGCCCGCGCGACAGCTCAGATCATAAAGGCCGGACGATCCCTGGTAATCGCCGAAATCAACATTCACGACCTGAATGGCCGGCACGTTGCAGTGAGCCAAGCCACTTATATTCGACTGCGAAGCACTCCTTGAAGACGGTCCGCAGCTAGGGCATTTGCAGGATTGGTGTATCCACCACACCCGCAAACCCACATTTGCTAACGGCAAATACGGGGCACACTGGGGACACACCTACGCTGAAGATGCGGCTACTGCACGGCGCTCCTGGGCGTGGACATTTCAAGCATCAATTGCTGCACTTGGGGTATGAGAATCTGAATCTGGCGTTCGAGGCGCTTCCATTCGCGCTTCACTTGGCGCGCGTGGCTAGCGCTAACGGCAGCCTGCAACATCTCCAAGGTGAAAGAGACCTCGCCTGAACCGAATAGGATGAGACAGTTTCGTAACTGCTGCAAAGCACGCTCCGTGGCTAGCTTGTTGCCCTCCTTGACGGCAGCTTCCAGACACTCCACGCGTAGGGGGAGTTCGTTGAAAAAGACGGCACAGAGCCGAGTCAAGAGCTCCGGATCGCCTCCGGCGTGAGTCAATATGTGATCGCAATCGAGGATGATGGGTTCGACCGTCGCAGATTCGCTTGGTCTGTTCGCCGGCTTCGAGGAAGGCTGGTTCATTGCAGGTATCCCCTTGAAGGCCCGCCTTCGGCACCGCGAGAATCGAGGCGCCTGACATGGCAGATGACCTTCCACTGTGTTATCGGCAAACTGGAAGCAAATCTGAAATGCAAGGTTTCAGCACAGTTCCGCGGCTGGGGATACCTCGAGCAGCGGTCGGATGAGCGTGGCCGGCTGAAGTCCTCCGCGACTGTTATGAATATTTGAGCTGCACTGGGATTTTACATGCGTTCGGAATGACAACCCAACAAAAAAGGCCGGCATTTCTGCCGGCCAACTTTACGGAGGAGGAACGTTCCTCTACTGCATTCGCACTCTGCGGCTACGCTGCTGCAACAGCGACGGCGGCAGTCCAAACTTGGCACGGAACAAATTCGAGAAGGTTGGGGCGCTGTGATATCCCACGGCGCGGCAGATTGCGGAGACTGGCGTATCGGTGGTCTCAAGTAGCCTGTGGGCCATCTGCATGCGGCGATCCGCCAAGGCACGCAATGGCGTAATGCCGTAAACCTGGCTGAATACACGATGGAAATGATGCGGCGACATACAGGCTACACGTGCGATCTTTTCCAGGCAAAGCTCCTCGTTGTACGCATCCTGAATGTAAACGTACGCACGCTGAATGCGGCGATAGAGCTCGGCGCGAGTCCCGGGACGGACGCTGTCAATGGATTCAATCTGACGGCTGGCAGCGCTGTAAACCAGAACGGCGCATTCGGTAACAGCGCGGAACTTGTCGGCAACGCTCTCAATGCTGTCACCGCGCAGGCAGGCGGCGCTCAGGGAACGAAGTTTGGGGCCGATCTCAAAGGCGGTGTCATGCTGAATGCACTCGGGGAAGCGGACGACGAAGCCATCGCGATCCATCTCGAGCGCGGAAATCAACGGCGCACTGAAGCTGCGCGCAATATCAGACATGTACTTCTGCTCAAAGACCAGTGTGGCCGCACGCGGAGCCGCCGCGGCTTCCACGGAAATTTCACCGCGTTGCCCTTCGTTGAGTACGACGAACGTAGAGGGCGTAATCGTGTAATGGCCACGCTCGGTGCTGATTTTGAAATGGTCCTGCAGCGCATACCGCAGCGAAAGTGGGCTGATAAACGACTGTGTGCCCGGACGAAGCAGGCCGCTGGCAAAGACATTCTTACCGACTAGCGTCTGGTCTGTCGCTTTGTTTGCAGCCGCGTGATCCTCCACGCACACCATGCTCAAATCGTTCATCTGGTACGCTTCAATCTCAAGTCCGTTTAGCATTCCGCAACTCCCAGGCTTATGGATCATGCTTCTCTAACCCTTTGGATTGCCATTAGACTCTGTCAAAGTTCCCGGAATATCTAAAAAAAACGTTTCTTTACAGAAGCGCTACATTTCGTAAACACTTCTTTACAAAAGCCTTCAGCTCTGCCTTCTTACTTAGACGGGAATAAAAGGGCCCAGTTTACAGGACACGCCAATTAATCATGACGACCCGGCAAACGCGTCGCAATCGCGAGTTGAGGGCGCTTAACGAACTCTCACGTCCGGATTCACGGAGAGCCCTGGGCGCAATCTGCCTTCTTGATTGAAGTTGCTTTTGCCCACATCCTCAAAATCGATGCGAACCGGAATGCGCTGCACGACCTTGACGTAATTGCCGGTTGCATTCTCAGGAGGCAACAGGCTGAACCTGGCTCCGGTTGCACCACCAATACTGGTGACCCGTCCATTGAATTTCTGCCCGCCGAGGGCATCCACTTTGATCGCAACAGACTGGCCGGGGCGCATGTACTCTAGCTGCGTCTCTTTGAAATTGGCAGTCACCCATATGTCCTTGAGCGGCACGACGGAGAGCATCTCCTGCCCAACCTGGACGTTCTGCCCGACCTGGGCGTTGCGATTGCCAACGACTCCGTCGACCGGCGCAATGATCTTGGTGTAGCTGAGATTTAGCTCCGCCTGATCGAGCAAAGCTTTGGCCTTGGCTGCCTGTGCCTCACCTGCGCGGGCACGCGCCTGGGTTACAGAAACCTGCTTGGGCGTGATCCGTGCGTTCGCCAGCCCAGCCTGCGCCTGACCCAGTCGCGCCCTGGCCTGCTTAACCACTTCCTGCGCTGATCGGACGCTGGCCTCGGCGGCTGTAACGGTGGCATTGGCGGAAGTCGCGGCGGCCACTGCCTGATCGTATTGCTGCTGCGAAATTTCTTTCTTTGCGACCAACATCCCGTAACGCACCAGATCGGCGTTGGCGGTTTTGGCGTTGGCCTGCGCCTGAACCAGCCGCGCTTCAGCTTCTTCAACCTGCTTTGTGGCTCCGCTAATTCCAGCTTCGGTATTGAGCACGTCAGACTGCGCGGAGAGAATCTGGCTGCTGGAACCTACCTGCGAGATTGGCACGTTGAACTGCGCAGCTTCCGAGCCGGCCACCGCGTCCATGTAGTCGGCCTTGGCACGGTCGACGGCAACCTGGTAGTCGCGGTCGTCAATTTCGACCAGGACCGCGCCGGCCTTCACGTACTGGCCTTCTTCGACATTGACCTTGACGACGTGTCCGCCGACGCGGGCGCTGATGGGATAGATGTGTCCATCGATCTGCGCATCGTCGGTATCCTCAAACTTCCGTCCATTCCACCAGTAGAGCACGGCTCCAATCACCGCTAATACGACAACTATCTTGAGCACCGTGGAGAGCCATGGATTGCGCTCAAATCTTCCCGGTCTAGGCTCAACCTTGGCCGGAGTGTTCTGTTCGTCGTTCGCCATTCCCGTTCTCCAAACTTCTAAATGCGGGATACCCTGCGGGGCCCCGTGCAATCTCGATTATTATTTCGCCGGTCCGGAATTATTCGGCACGCTATTCCGTGTGTTGTCCGGTGCGTTGCCTGGTAGTCCGGAATCATCGCCCAGAACCTGGCGCAGCGTTTGTTCGGCCGCGCCCACGGCGCGCGCCAGCAGAACCTTGGCGATGTTATGCGCGTAGAGGCTGCCGATGTACTGCTGATTTGCCGTCGCCAGGGCTTCCTGTGCCTGGATCACTTCGATATTGTTGGTAACGCCTGCAGAAAAACGATCCTGCGATTGGGTCAGTGTCTGCTGCGCATAATCCAGCGTAGCCTTAGCCACTTCCACCTGTTCGCCGGCAGCCGACACATCCAGGATCGCGTCAGCAACGTCTTGCTCGATGCGTCCTTTGAGGTCATCGCGCTGCGCCTTTCGTTGTTGTAGCACGGCGTTGGCCTGGCGAATGTCAGCCTCAATCTTGCCACCCTGGAAGATGGGGATCCTTAATCCGGCACCAATGGTCCAGGTTGGAAATACGTTGCTGGGATGAGTTCCCAAGACACCGTAGTCTCCACTAATTCCGACGGTTGGCAGGCGCTCGGCCTCAGCGGCCTTCTTCTGCAACTCGGCGGCCTTCACCTGTTGATCGGCTGCCAGATAGTCTGGACGCGCCGCCAACGCACGCCGCAATGCATCGTCTTCGGAGACCGGGAGCATCGGTTTATAAGGAACCCGGCTCACTAAATTGATCTGCTGATGCACGGGGAGTCCAATGACCCGTAGCAGCGTGATGCGCTGCTTGGCGAGATTATTGTTGGACTCGATCAGATTCTGACGACGGACCTGCAATTCGACGTGAGCGCGCAGAGTGTCCACATTGGGGGTTAGGCCCGCATTCTCGCGATCAGTGGCCAGTTGATAAAGCGCTTCGGCGGTCTTCAACTCGGCTGTAGCAGCCTCGACCCGGCTCTCGGCGGCGATCACCAACAGATAGCTGGCGGCGACCGCAAGGGTCACGGTCTCCTTGGCGGAGTTAAAGGTGAATCCGGCGGCACGCACGTTGGCACTAGCCGCACGCGTACTCTCAATGGAGCGCAAATCGATCAGATTCTCGGTCACGGAGAGGCGCGCGTCTGAATTGCTGAAGTACGCGGCACTCCCGAACGTCAAGCCGGGAATCTTCAGGTTGAAACCCTCGGCCGGGAGATTTTCTTTGATGTTACTCTCACGCAAACTGCCATTGAGTTGCGGCAGCAGGGCGCTCAACTCCTTGAGTCGAGCCGCTTTGGCCTGGGCCGTGGCCTGTCCGCTGAGAACGATTCCAAGGTTGTACTTGAGGCCACGATCAATCGCATCATCGACGCTAAGATCGAGCACTCCGGCTTTCAGCTTGGCTGAAGAAACGCTTCCTGAATATGGGCTCTGGTTTCCCGCGGCAAGCAATTGATCGAGCGACTGCGGCACACTCAAGGTGGAAGCGCCACCGCTCAATTGCTGCGCACTGGCGGGAACCGCCATGAGAGATAACAGCAGCCAGCCATAGATTTGCCTAACATGCATCATTGAATGTCCACCCAACTTCTACTATACTAAGAAATCATACGCTTGATTTAATTGTCAAACGCGGGAATTGTGAAAAGCAGAACAAATGTCTAAAGACCTAACAACTAAAGCCGCCATTGGACGTTCTGCCTGCCAGGACCGCAGCGAACGAACCCGCCAGCGACTGATCGAAGTGGCGGCGGAGGTCTTTTCCGACCTTGGCTTCGAGGCGGCGAGCACTCGGACAATCGTGGAACGGGCCCACGCCAACCTGGTTTCGATTCCGTATTATTTTGGCAGCAAACTGGGACTTTATCACGCGGTGGCCGAGTACATCGGATCTAATATCGCAGAACGCTTCCGCCCTGCGTGTGAACGAGCCCGGCAGCAATTACTGGAACCCGGTCTGACGCGCGCCGAAACGCTGCGGATGTTCACCGAGTTCATTGTTGAATTTGCGAAGGTAATGCTCGGAGCGGAAACCCCTGGCTCGTGGGGACAGTTCATCTACCGTGAGCAGTTTGATCCGACCGAGGCTTTTGAGATTATTCATACGAATTTTTTGCCCCTGCTTGAAGTGGGCTTCGAATATGTCTCCCGGCTGACAAACCGGCCGGCAACTGCGCCGGAAACCCGCATTCAATTCATGGCCATACTTTCCATGGTGAAATTTACCCGCGTCGATCGCGCGTCGGTTCTGCGAACCATGGGCTGGAAGTCGTATGGCGAGGAAGAGACGCGAATCGTCGAAAACATGATGCGGCGCAATATGGATGCCTTGTTTGCCCATTCAGCCTGATATTCCGGGCATTTAATCCCGAATTCGCCAGCCGGATTATGCACCCGATTCCGGCAGATTCCGAATCGGTTACGATACTAGCGGAGGATGTTGCAAAATGGCAGTTCCGGTTTCTCAAATGTGGGCGGTGAGTAGTTATGTGCTCAAGAACCGGCTCCAGGGGCGAAAACGCTACCCGTTGGTCGTAATGCTGGAAGTGCTTTTTCGCTGCAATCTTGCCTGTGCCGGTTGTGGCAAAGTGCAGTATCCCGCACACGTACTGAAGAGCCAGTTGACACCGCAAGAGTGCTTCCGCGCAGTGGAAGAGGCGGGCGCGCCCATCGTGAATATCCCCGGCGGCGAACCGCTGCTGCATCCTCAGATTGGTGAAATCGTGCAGGGCCTGATCGACCGCGGCAAGTACGTGTACCTGTGTACGAACGCACTGCTGCTGAAAGAAAAGATGCACCTGTTCAAGCCAAGCAAGTTTTTCACCTTCACGGTGCATCTGGATGGCGAACGCGATCACCACGATTTCTCTGTCGCCCGCGAGGGCACTTACGATATTGCCGTGGACGCGATGAAGGAAGCGATCGCCAAAGGCTTTCGCGTGACTACCAATTCCACGTTGTTTGATGGCGCGGATCCGGCCAGCGTGCGCCGCTTCTTTGACGACATGATGGACTTGGGCGTGGAAAGCATGATGCTCTCGCCCGGCTATAGCTATGACAAAGCTCCCGACCAGTCGCACTTCCTTGGAAAAGACCGAACCCGTGAGTTGTTCCGGCTGATATTGAGCAATCGAAAGAAGAGCTGGAAATTCAACGCAACGCCGCTGTTTTTCGAGTACCTGATGGGCCGCCGCCAGTACGAATGCACTCCGTGGGGCATCCCAACCTACACCATGTTCGGCTGGCAGAAACCGTGCTACCTGTTGCAAGACGGCTATGCGGACACGTTCAAAGAATTGATCGAAGAAACGGTCTGGGACAATTACGGCGAAAAGAGCGGCAATCCGCGCTGCGCCAATTGCATGGTGCATTGCGGCTTCGAACCTTCGGCTGTGAACCACACGTTCGGTACGCTGGACGGCATGTTTGCCACGGTCAAGGGCATGCTCTCCAGCTATGACGATCCGGAAGCGCTGGCTGCCGTCCAGGCTCCGCGCCCGGCAAACCAAAGCGCCCCACTGGTGCAGATCGAGCCGACATCCGTGCCGCAGGGGACTCGATGAACATACAGGAGTCGGACACGGTGACACGCGAAACATTGCAGGGATGGGTTCCGGCGTTGGCTACCGAAGATGAACTGCGGGAGGCGCTGGAACAGGCGTTTGATTACCGCGGTGACGTGACCATTACCCTGAAGAACGGCGAAAGCATTGTCGGCTATGTTTACGACCGGCGGCCGGGCAAATCACTGGCGGATTCCTACGCACGCGTGCTGCCGCAAGACAGCCGCGAACGGCGCGACATTCCGTACGCCGAAATCTCCGGCCTCGTATTTAGCGGTCGAGACACCGCCGCCGGAAAGAGCTGGGAAGCTTGGGTGCAGAAATATCAGGAACGGAAAGCTGCCGGAGAAACCAACATCGGCTTGCAACCCGACCAACAAGAGTAGGACAAAACGGGGTGACACGGGGATGCCGCCGGGAACGCGTTTGGCGTTATTCGCTCGTTTTGTTATATTGAAGCTGGTTCTTAGAGGCGCTATCGTCTAGGGGTTAGGACGTGAGATTCTCAATCTTAAAACCCGGGTTCGATTCCCGGTAGCGCTACCAAAATGAGTTTGCAATGCCGCCCGGAAAGGGCGGTTTTTGTTTGGTTTGAAGTTCAGACCCGACGCGGTTGCCGCTGGGAAACCCAGATCTGCTGACTACGGCAGATCTGGGGCACGCTCGATTGAATGTGCGAGATGCGGTCACCAGGCGTCGATAATCAGCACACTGTTTCACCAAGATAGGCCGGGAATTCGCAGTTCACATTGCAGTTCACGCCCCCATCTTCAATACCACAGGAGGAGGAACCTGCATCAGTTCCTCGTACAGAGCGCGGTAGTGAATCATCGCCGCGCGCAGTTCGTCGGTCGTGGCTTCCAACTTGCCAGCGCGCATTGTTGTCTCATGCGCGGAACGGTAGTTCTCAACAACCTTGGGATGATCCACGGACATGTCGGCGGCCCGCTGATCGAAGTCCGATACGGGGTAACCCCGCGCTTTCATAAGAGCCGAGACTAAGTCATCGGCTTCCATGACGGCGCCCTTGGGAGAGTCGACGAATCGAGCCTGCACATCCTCCCACCGTTTTGCAAAGCGCTCATGTTCAAAGGAATCGAGATCGCGGATAGTGAGCTTTTCAACCCGCTTCTCGCGGTCCGCCAGTTTCGCTTCCGCTTTTCGCTCTGAACCATGCACCAACACGGCCCGGTTATATTCGGAGCCGAACTTCTGGCGCAGCGCCGCGGTCTTGCGTCTTCGCATATACAGCCAGGAGAGCCCTGCAATGAGCAAAACCACTACGACGACCATCACGATCAACCCTACATCCAACATGCTTAGATTCATGGAAACCCTTTCTTCACCAGGCCCATCTTTATGCGAAAACCTTGTGGAGGATGAGTATCCCCTTCTGCCGGTCGGAAGACTGGTCAAAATTGATCGTCTTGCGGAAATAAGATATCGAATCGAAAGGGCGCGCGCATTCAAGCCCTCTCTTGGGCCTGTGTGGAGCATTTGGCATTCATTCCACTGAGGCCTTGTTAGCGCGTCGAATTAAGAAAACAACCCCACTCAAGCGGGATAAGTGAATGGTCCACCCACCCAGCCTTGCCACGCGCAATTCAGCCGTTGGCTTTCGCGTGCTTGCAGGTGTACATGTCTTGGTCAGCCGCATCGAGAACTTCGTCCAAGGCTTCTCCATCTGACCAACCTGCCACTCCAACGCTGATGGTTAGCTGAAAGTCGTCCAGATGTTTGCCTTCGTTCCAGTGGCTCAAATAATTCGAAATTCTCTTGACGACAACGCCGGCATTCTCTTGCGATGTATTGCCGAGAATGATCAGGAACTCATCTCCACCGTATCGGACAACGGCATCAGAACCCCGGGTCGAGCTCCTGAGCAACCCCGCGATTTCAGAGAGAACAAAATCGCCGGTGATATGTCCAAATCGCGTATTCACTTTCTTGAAATGATCTACGTCCACCAGAAGAAAAGTAAGCGGTTCTTTGGTGCGCTTGGCACGACTGATAAATCGCCCGGCCATTTCTTCGAGCGAACGGCGGTTATAAACTTCGGTCAATGGGTCGGTAAAGGACTGCAAACGAACGAGTTCGCTTTGGATTGTGTTAGCAACCGACTCACTCTGCTCCCGGCGCAGATCAGCGCGCCGCGTCGCAACGTAGGTGTTCAGCAGGATCAGGAAGGTGAGCGCCACGAAGAAGAGCTGTCTGGAAAGTGTGACATCCAAATGGACAGTGCCCTGCTGGAGGAACGTGGAAGGAAACAGGATGCAAAGCAGCGTGCAACCGCCCACAACGCCGCTTATGGCAACAATTAACCACAATTCCCAGTCGCGTTTCTCAAGTCGAGAAAGCTCTTGAGTCAACCTTGCCGCGAGATTATCAGGCGCGAGGGGAGTGGCTCCAGTTCGCTTGGAGATCATTAGTCTCGTCTCGTTTCACTGGGCGTGAGTTGTATTCGCACGGCGGAGACTGGGCGCAATGAGCTCACGTTACGAAAATCTTCCCGAACGCCAAGTTCAATCAGGGCATCGCCCATACGGACGCACTCCGCTCGATTCGATCCCACATTGTCCATTACTCTGGCAATACGCGAAGGTACCAGCGAGCATCGTCTTCATCATCTACCGCTTTGCAGTTCATCGCCCACTTCGCTCCCGTCATACCCACGGCGTGACATTCGTCACACGCATGTATGACCTCCGACCATTGTGGCATCCATCCACCTGCTGCGGTACATCTGTGAATAAGGAGGCACACTTGTGTCCGGGGGCAACAGTTTGGAGCTAGAGCCAGTTTACACGTTTGACCATGCGCTTTTAAGTGCAATTCCGATACCCGCATTTGTGGTCGATGAAGATGTCCGGATCGTGGACCTGAATACTGCTGCGGAGCGGCTGTGCAACCGTGACTCCGAAGCTGTTTACACATGCCGGGGAGGCGAAGCCCTCCACTGCCTGCACTCGACGGACGTTGTTGACGGATGCGGGAGAGCGCCTTTCTGCCAGCAGTGCGTCATTCGCAACTCGGTAATGAGCTGTTTACATGGGCAAGCCATCAGTCGCGCCCGGACCAGCATGAGTTCTGTTACTGAATCTGGGAGAAAGACCAGGGAGTTGCTAGTTACCGCGAGTCCGCTGTCGACAAACGCCGACGGACTGGCGCTCTTGGTGATCGAAGACATCACGGTCCATGACGAACTCGAACAGGCGCTTCGCCGGTCCGAGAAATTTGCTGCGGCCGGCAGGCTTCTCGCGACGATGGCCCACGAAATCAACAATCCGCTGGAGTCTCTCAGCGGCCTGCTCTACCTTATACGAGCAGAGCCAGGGCTCGGACAGAGCACGAAGAAATTGGTGGAGTCGGCTGAGATAGAGGTCGAGAGAATTGCCGCCATCACGCGTCAGACGCTGGCTCCGCATCGCGAAGCCGTTTGTCCCGTCAACGTCAGACTCTCCGAGCTGCTCGACGACGTTCTGACGGCATTCCGGCGAAGGCTGGACACTGCTCGGATCAACGTTTGCAGGGACTACCAGACAGATGGGAAGGTCTCGATTTATCCCAACCAGTTCCGGCAGGTGTTTACCAACCTGATTGCCAATGCCATAGACGCAGTGGGAAGTGACGGTACGCTGCACCTACTAACCGAGCAATTGCCGGATGCGGAAATGGTAGTGCGAATTTGCGATAGCGGCTGCGGGATACCGCCGGAGAATCTCGACGCGATCTTCGACCCCTTCTTCACCACCAAAGGTGAGAAAGGCACGGGAATTGGTCTTTGGGTGATTAAAGGGATCGTTGAAAAGGCAGGCGGAAAGATCGAAGTTGTGAGTTCGACGACGGGGAAGAAGGGCACGTGTTTCAGCATCTTCCTTCCACTTATCCCAACTCCTTCGTAAAGCGGTGTGTCCGACGGACGGATGGGAGGGAGAGCAGGAACCTCTCCATCCGCAAAAACAAAACCATCTCATCCGTGGCGGTGTATTACTTCCCACCTTGACGCGCAAGTACTGCGCGCCGAAGGTGGAGCCCCTTAGATTGCGGGCTTTGTAAACAGCGCTGCATCGAATTTGGGATTCACTACGACTTTTTCGATAGCAATCTTCTCCGGTGGAAACGAGGAGGACAGGGAATGCCTCTGGGCCGCAATCGGGACAACCCTGGTTTCAAGAACAAAGGGGATTTGGAGTCCGTTGACGGTTCGATAGTCGCGGTAGTAGACCTCTACGGGGTGCTCAACTCCATCGAGACGCCGGGGAGTGCCTTCAATCTTGGTCTCCAAGTAGGAGCGTGCATCAATCCAGACGTGGAGCGACTGGCCGTTTTTCAAAGTCAACTTCAGCTTGTAGGTATCGCGGTCTTCGACCTTTTCCATGCCGTCCAAAGCGACCTGAATGCCCTTGGAAGCGTAATCGACCAGGTATCCATCAAGGTCCGGCTGCATGGACGAAGCCTTTAGTTCATCCGTCGTAAAAGGCTCGACTTCCAGCCGGTTGAGGTAGGGTCTCAACTTCCAGCCGTTGTTGCCGTCATACACCTGGAGCGCTTTCTTGCCTTCAAAAACCAGCTCAAAGCGTTGCTTGCGGCCGCGTTGGAATTCCATGGTGAAGGGCAGTTGGACCTCATCTTTGGGGCGCTGGTCCGTCGGGATGGTCTGCGTCCTTCTCTTGCCCGGCATAGGCTCGGGAAGATGGGCCCGCTGATTTCCTCCTGCCGCCAGCTTTCCTTCCATCGATATGGTTTGGACTGCTCGCCACGCCTGCAGCCCGCCACGGGCCGAGATGTTCCTGTTGACGATTTCCGCAGCCGAGAGTTTGGCCTGCGCTGCAGGAATATCGGCTGCCGCAGCAAGGGAAACGGCAAGAGCAAAGGTGAAGATAACTGCCGCTAACTTTCGCAACATCTTTGTCGTCCTTTCTTGAATGAAGTTGAGACTGCCCCCTCAAGAAGCAGTTCAGCCGGTCTGCACTGCCGTTGATGCCACGCGTGTATCCTTGGGTTCTTGCCGAAGATGGCGGTAGCCATCATCAATTTCGCCCAGGCTGTTTTTTCTGCGACGCTTGCTCGGACGCCTTGCGGGCAACCAACCTCTGGCGCACTTGTTTCTGTTGCTCGGGCGACAGCACCTTGAAAGACTCGCCATACTCCATGCGGGTGTACCCCACGAGCATGGCATTCTTCTGGTCTTCTGTTAGATGCTGGTCTTTTGCAACCGCCGCTTTACGCGACTCCGTCTCGCGATGGATCTTGTCAATCTCCGCTTTCTGCGCGTCGGTGTAATTCAACCCTGCAAAATCGTTCGGAGGAAGAGCGTCTCCCTTCGGTTGAACAGCGGGCCGAGTTGCATTCGAAGCCTGCACCGCAACGGGATGAATGCTCTGCGCCCGAGCCGGTCCTGACGCCGCGGACAGAAAAACGAATCCAGCTGCAACGGCCACTGCTTTCGCAAATCGGTTCTTGCTCATGTGCAAATCTTCCTGAAATCAAGAGTATTTTCTTGCAAACCTTGATATGCCCATCCCAGGATCAGGGATGGCAGCACGCAACTGAGTCCTATGCTCTCTCCGCCCGATCACAGGCTAGCCAGCCCGGTCGTGGCGGCAGGAACACAACCCTACTCAACTAGTAGCCCACGCGCGTGAAAGCTTCCAATCACGATGTCCACGCGGTCTCCGGGCTTGATCAGACGACCGCTGTTTGAAAACGCCATCCAATAAGATTGTCCGGCATCGACGCTCTGGGGAGCCTGGCGCAACTGTCCGACTTTCTCCATCGTAGGAATCACCAGTCTGACCCTCTTCTCCGGGCTTTCCAGAATGGGATTGAGTCTCTTGTCGTTCAGCAACTTAGCCTTTTGCGGGTCTAACACGCGATAGCTAAAGCGAAGGATTATTCCCGACTCCACGGCCTTAACGCTGGGGTCCGCGATTCCCCACATAGCTTGGTACATCGCCGCCTCTCGATTCGCAATCCGATTGGGTTGATTTCGATACGGAGTCGAAGCCGCCACGGGTTTCACGGCAGGCGCAGGCGCTTGAGAAGAAGAGGCCGTTTGCGCGGCCATAGATGAAACCTGAAGGCTGGTTGCAAGAATCACCGCCAGCAGCATCGCCGTTCCCGTCAATCTAATATCCCGTTCCTCCGAAATAGCCTTGCGAATCATCATGCTCCTCGTTGCCGGTAAAGAGCCGGACACTCTGGTTTGAGTGTCCGGCCCATGGACTGGTTGCTTTTAGTTTACGGTGAACGTCACTCCATTGCTGGTTCCGCCAGCCGTTGTGACGGTTACCGTTCTGGCTGATAGCGTGGCGTTTGCCGCGATGGTGAAGTTGGCCCTCACCGTAGTGGCATTTACCACGGTAATGCCCGTTACCGTTATTCTCCCGCCGGAAACAGTCACTGCGGTCGTTCCGGTTAGGTTAGTGCCGGTAAGGGTTACCGGGACGGTGGTGCCGGGCACTCCCGTTGTGGGAGTGATCGACGTCAGGGTCGGTGCCGCTGGAGCCACGCCAGTGCCTGAGAGAGAAACCGGCGAACCGGTGACTGTTACGTTACCAGTAATCGTCAGCGTCGCGTTTACCGTACCCGCAGCCGTCGGCGAGAAAACCACATTGATGGTGCAAGTGGCGCCGAAAGCCAAGGTTGCAGTGCAAGTACCACCCGCCGCTCCCGCAGGCCGCGAGTAGCGCGGAGACGAGAACGCAAGGGTAATACCTGTCAGGTTTGCGGTTCCAGTATTGTGCAGCGTAAGGGTCTGCGCTGCGCTGGTTGTGCCGGTCGGCACGCTGCCGAACGCCAACGGTCCTCCGGTGACGCTGGCAATTGCGACGGAACCGCCACCACCCTGGAACTCGACTGCGCCTGGGTCGAACGCAGTGGGCGATCCAGGTGCCGGCCGCGTGTTGCCGAAGAAATCAGTTCTCGGCACGAGAGCGTAATTCGCTTCCGTGGTCGGGACGTAATCGATGATCGGCGAACCCGTTGTCAGCACGTAGTTGGCGAGCGTGGTGTTGGTGACTGGGTTCAGCAGTGACAATGGTCCCCAGCGCATGTTGATCCAGTTGTTGCCCTCGTCGACCGTTGCAACCGGAGTCAGGTTGAAGATTGGGTTGGGTACGGTTGCGTCGGCAATGCCCGGCGGCACGTTCCAACCGGACGCCCCAAATTCCGGAGGAGTCCGCGAGCCGTCGCAGTACTGGCTGGCAAAGTTCGGGTTTGATGTAGTGAGGTGCAGGCTCGTCGCGCTATAACCCGTGGTGCTGGTTAGCACCGAGTAAATCGGGGCCAGCGTTACGCCCGAATCGTGAGTGCCCGGCCCGAGATCGCCGCGCACGCCGATGTCCCAATAGCTGGCGGCTACGCAGGCACCCGTGCCTCCCGTGATGGTGGCGCCAGCACCGTGTGCCGTTGTGGCGTCAGCTTGAGGCTGGGTCGGCGCCAGCGTCGAGGTAAAGGCATTGTAGAGCGACACTACATTCTGCTGGTATTGCGCGCTGAGAGCGCCAACGCCGATGTAGTACGCACTGTTCTGCCAGAAAATGTTGTTTTCCATCAGAGGATACGAGACATTCCGGCATGTTCCATTCCTCGCGGAACCAGTCGAAGCATAGTGGTTCGGAGGGCAGGTAACAGTTGCAGGAAGATTTGCGACCAGGATCGAGCTGTTCTGAATGCTCACCAGTCCCGAGACTTGAGGACATGAGGTCTCGGTTCCGATGACGCAATTGGTTCCCTGGGAACTAGCCAGCGGATACCCAATGGTTGTGAACAGGATTCCAGCCGAAGCCGTCGTCGAGTTGGACACAACCGTGTTGTTGATGATGTCCACGTTCAGTGCGTCGACCAGGGAGATTCCCGCGCCATCCCAGCCGGCAACGTTGTCCGCGATGATGTTGTTGGTGATCGTGGGCGAGTACCACTGGCTAGGAGTTGTCGGGAAGGCCAGCACATCCGAGCCGTTGACGTTCTGCAAGCGCAGGCCGCCGCCACTTCCGGATTCTGCTGCGTTGCCCATGATCAGGTTGGCATTGATGACCAGGTTGGGCCCGGCTCCATCGCTGGGGAGAACCGTGCTCGGAGCGGAAACGCAATCCTGGTCGGTCGTTGTACCGCAGGTTGGAGCGATGTCAGGCGTGCCCATAACAAGCAGACCGCCGCCATTAGCCGGGATGGTGGGGTTAAGGCTCTGGTTGAACAGTATGGAGTTGTGTTCGATGTCACCGTTGTAGATGAACCCCATGTGACCGACACCGCCGCCATCTCCGCTGCTCAGATTGCCGCAGACCCAGTTGTACTTGAACTTGTAGTAGTCAGAGCCCGTGCAGAAGCTAACTCCGCCTGCACCCGCCGGCGTTCCTGAGAACAGTTCGTCGCCGGTGGACGAGTTCAACGAGATGTTGTTGTGGTGGATGTTGACGTTCATGTCCGCGCAATAAGGCAGTTGCACGCCGTTCGCGATAGTGCCTGAGGTGACGCAGGAGCCAGGGGTTAGAACATCGGTACCACCCTGGATGTATTCGGGAGCGAATTCGCCCTGGCCAACATTGATGCCGCCGGAGAGAGTTCCCGCGTTGCTGTAGATCCGGTTATTGGCGATCTGCAGGTTATGGCCCCAAGCGTGGACGAAGATACCTCCGCCGCCCTGGGAACTGTCGGTGATGCCCAACCCGTCAATGCTCGAAGGGTTGCATTGATAGTTGCTGGGGAACGGATTGGTCGTGTTGCTCGAGCTAGTGTGGCAGAGCGCATTCGCATCGCCCACGGTGTAGACGCCCCCAACGGACACAGGCCCGGTGAGCAAGGTAGTACCAGTTGGGAACGCACCCTCGGTAGATCCAATGATCCCAGGAGGCGCGAAGTTGACACCCTTCGACAGTACGGTAATTCCCGCACCTTCGAGGGCGCCCATCAGGGACGGCTCTTGCAACAACTGAGCGAGGTTGCCATTAAGCGTGGCGTCCCACCCAATTACGGCTTCTGCCGGTAGCGGATCCACCGTTGCATTTGCACCGTCGAACGCATGGAAGTAGTTCCAGTTGGTCCCAGGGCAACTGACAGTACCGGACGGATCATACGGATTGGTTGCGGTGATGGGTGTCCCCTGGAGGCTCAAGCCAAAGAGGCAATTGACGTGCTGCCGCCAGGTATCGAGCTTGCCCGCAGGTTGAGTGTTCGCGTTGATGACGCTGGAGGCCGCGCCGACGCCTTGCAGCCGGACGGGCTTCCACATCAGCAACAGTTCGCTGTGGGCTGCCGTGGTTTTGACTGCGCCAGCGGTCGAACAAGCCTCGGCGACGCCAGCAGCCGAGTTGCAAGTCGGGTCGACGATAATCAAGTCGCCCGGTGCAGCCGCATCAATCGCAGCCTGGATCGTGCCTGAGGCGGCGACGTGGGTCGGAGTTTTGCCACCGATGGTGACGGTGACGGTGTCAATGGATTGTTTGCCGTTGCCTGCCGTGATGGCTAGTTGGCCGCACTCCGCCGTTGAGCCACCATACTGCGCCTGCTGCTGCACGGCGCAAGCCGGCACGCCCGAAGGCACCGTGACCGTGATCGAGGTGTCACTCCAACTCGTGACCGGAGCATTAACCCCACCAATGGTTACAGTTCCTGTTCCCTGCGTAGCGCCAAAGCCGTAGTGGCGGGTGATGGTTTTCTGATTGTAAGGAGCCGTAGTTGCAGCAGGCCCGGAGTAGGCGTAATTGGGCACCGTCTGATCGCCAAGAGCGGTGATCGTGAGGGTTTTCCCCGCGGCGCTCACCCAAGGTCCAATTCCGTCGCCGTCAACTTCCGCGATTGCCGGTGTCAGAGTGGGATAGGAGCAGTCAACGTTGTTGTATCCCGCGCCGGCAAAGGCAGACGTAGGTACGACCGGTGTATCGAGGTACTGCGTAGTCCCAGGCATGAACGGCAGTTCATAGCAGAACTGGCTGTAGCCAGGGGTATACGCTGGGTCGGTGATCATGGTTCCATTGGGGCCGGGGATCGGTCCGGGGTCGTTCATGCACATGACCATCATCGTGGGCGAGTACCCGGTCGGATTCGGCGGGTTCACCTCCCAGGTCGAATAAGTCATGCCATCGTAGCTTCCCCAGTGGTCCGCATACACGCGCGAGATTTCGTTGCCTGCCCAGTCCTTGACAGAGACGGGTAGGTCTGGAGGAGAGAACTTCTCGCCGAACTGTGGAGAGAAGGGATCGAATTCCGAAGTGTAGTCGTCGGTGATGCCACCGGTGAACTTGGAGGCGATGTGAGTCGAAGTGTAGATGTAGAACTTGGCAATCGCGCCCATCTGGTCGCCCAAGGTAACTTCCTTGCGGTCGCAGAGCGGGCGGGTAGCTCCGGCAAACGGCGCTACCTGCTTCGATTGCGGGTAAAGGCTGATGTAGTCGGGCACCACGCGCAGCTCGCCGACGCACGGCCAAGTGGGCTCAGGAATGAACCCTGGGACAATGCCTTCGCTGGGAGTCGTCCCTAGGTTCTGCGTTGGATTCTGGGCGTTATTGGCGTTGTAGCCAGGTCCAGGGTATTGCTGAGAAGAAGCCACGGAAGCCTGGTCAGGGATGATGAAGATGTTGCTCAACCCGCCAAACTCCTGAGTGACCGGAGCAATGAAGTTGTCGCCGATGAGGATGTTCTTATCCTCTTCCTTCACCAATTCGTAGCCCTGAGGCAGAACCACTTCCACCACATACTTGCCGGTGGGCAGTTGCGGGATGCCGTAGTACAAGTCTGTGGTTGGCACGGCGGTATTGGCTGTACAGATCGTGCAGTTCGTCCCCGCAAGAGTGGGCTTACCGTTTGCATCCACTGCAGTTACGCTGGGGAACTTGTACATGCCGTCGTAGGGTGCCGGCTGGATCTGGTTCCAGTTGTGCATGCCGTCATAGCACTTGAACTGAGAGTTGTCCGGCAGCGGGGTCAATGCGGGGCCACCGTGCTGGGAGGCGTAGAAGTTGAGGTAGTTCGGCTGGTTATACAGCGAGAAGAAGAACAGGTCCGGAATTGCGCCAGAGTTCGCGCCTTGTCCGGGGCAGCTCATGTTGGGCGTGACGCCATCGGCACGGAAGCCCTGGGCGTAATCATCCCAGCTGCTGGTCGTGGTGTGATCCACGAGTGTCAATGTGGGTGTCACGCCGTCCGACGCAAGTCCTTCCTGGTACAGATTGATGCCGACGTGCGGAACCAGAGGCTCCCACTGCGTCTGAACCAGCATCATCGGGTCGTCAAACGGCCGGGTGGATGCATAGATGACATGGCCCTTGATGCCGCCGTTTTCGCCGGGGACGTAAGGCTCCTTTCCAAATTCGAGGAAGTTGTTCTGGCCGGGGAATCCCTGCCAGCCTTCTACTCCGCCGGTCCACGGATTATCGATGCGGCCCGAAGACAGTTGGGTCGTGCAGGTGGTGATCGGTGGGTTAGCCGTGGACGTGGTGCAATTGCTGGGCGGATCGCTGGTGCTTGGGCCATTCTGAATCGACTTGCCCGTGCAGTCCGCTCCCTTGCAATAGACCGAGCCGGGGACGCGCAGGTTGGTTGGCACAGAGACGATTTCCGCGGTATTGGCAAGGAACTTGCCAATCGTGGAAGTGCCGCACGGCGGATAGCCCGTCGTACCGCAAGCGGCCGATCCATCGGCGGGTCCGCCCACGTCATAAACGACGTGGGTGCCGGTGTTCTTGTAGCGGGTCACATCCGTTTCCACGGTGTACCAGCTAAAGAGCGGGAACGTCTCGTTGAAGTTGGCGGTGCCGGTAAAGTCCGTCACCAAAAGGTTTTCCAGGCTGCCGTCGCGCAACCTGACGGCGACGTTCGCGAATGGAATTCCCGCTTCTCCAGACTGTGAGATGCCGTCCTTGTTGTCATCTATGAAGGTCCGGGTGTAAAGGTTGGCTTGCCACTGGGTCGCCGTGACGTCGCCCATGTTGACGGTTTGTCCGCCGCCAACGATTCCGACAGGTGTCGAAAGACCATCCACCAACAGATCGTTCCATTGGTCGAAGACGGTGACTCTCCAATCGCCAGGAGGAAGGTTGGTGAGCGTGAAGGTGCCGTCACCGGCGCACTTGGTAAACGCGAAGTCTTCGCCGTCGGGATCTCCAAAGCTTACGTAGCATTGGGACCAGTAGTAGGTATCGTGCGAACCGCTGCTGTACAGTCTCTCGTCGGGGGTGCGGCTCAGACGCTGACCTGTAACCTTACCGGTGATTGTGTTGTTGCAGGTGTACTTAACACCGGGCTGAGGGCTGTTGGGGTCCGTGCCGTTGCAAATGTACTGATGGCGGCCATTGATAATCGCCGGGTTGGCGAAACCAACGCTCACGTGGTATGACGCCGGTCCGAACTCCTGGAAGTAACTGGGCTCACCGATTCTGGTGAATACATCGTGAGCCTTCTGGCCATCCAAGGTGTTGGTCTGGAGCCACTCTTCGCCTCTGGCAATGCGATCAGCCCCAGGCGTGGCAATCACGCCCCATCGTCCAGGCATCAGGTTGGCAATGACCGCCTGACCCGCGAGCGGGGATAGTGTCTTCTGGTCAGCTTCGTACTTCGGGCAGGTCACGATCATTCCGGTGATACCGGTGGCGGTTGGGTCCGTGGTTCCCGTCCCACCATTCAGTTCGTTGCCAGTGCTCCCGGCCACTGGGGTGGCACCCAGTGCCGTAACGGCACCGACCGGACACGCGTCGTAGCCTGTGCTCGGGTCGATTGTTCCCGCCAGACTGTTGGTCAGCGGCTGGTTGAACATGTCGTACGTCATTTGGCCGGTGAAGTCGCCGTTGCCGCCCATGGCGTCCCAGAGGTGAAGCTGGAAGCCGCCCAGTCCCGGCTCGTTCGGCGACAGCACGTCGACTCCGCCGCCGCCATCCTGCTCGCCGTTCAGCGGGAAGTCGTCTTCAAAGACAAACACCGAAAGTTTACCCGGCGGATAGGGCGAGGGTTGCGTGATCACCGTGACTGCAGTTTGACCTGCGGCGATCGGAGCGCCGCCCATGCCGTGGCCGCAAGTGGCACCGCTAGGTGCGTTTGCAGCTCCGTTCTGGCAGCCTCCAGCCGAGTATCCATAGGTGAACGGGTTAGCCGCGTCGCCAGGCAAGATGGAGATGTAGTAGCGCTTGGTCGGATCCAGCGCGACAGCGCCGGGGAGCACGGCCGTCATGCCGGTTCCCGCTGGATCGGGACGGCACTGGCCATTGCCCACATCGCAGACAACAGGTGTGTGTGTACCGGTGGTTGGGTTAAAGGCCGTCTGACCGCCTTCGCACGACACTACCCCTGTGCAGCCCTGCGCGACATAAGGCATGTAGCTGGTGTGGAAGTTGGTTCCCAAGGTTGGAACGATCCCCAGACCCGATGTCGGGCAGCCAGCCGGTGGAGGATTCGAGGAGCAGGCGGGGTTGATATAGAAGGTGCGATCTTCCTCAATAACCCACCGGTAGTCGGAGATGGTGGTTACTTTATCCTGTCCGTCCAGCACCTTAACCGTCAAACCGCTTCCCGGCGGGAAGACGACCATCACGGTCGTTGCCGCGCTCAGCATTTTCTGGGAGTTTTGCGCCTTGAAGGTGAAGCTGTAGGTGCCGGCAGTCGGCACAATGGCGGTGAACCCGCCGTTGGCATCCGCAATAACTGTCATCCCCGACGTTGGGACGATCGTCGACGTGGCAACGGTAAGTGGCAGACCTGCGCCGTCTTTACAACCCGCCAGGACGCCGGGGGTCTTGATGGCCAGGTAGGTGGCGATATTCGAGTTGAACGTGGTGCCAGTACAAGTAACGCCACTGTCGGCGATGTTCGATGGAGCCAATGTTACCGTCGCGGTGATACCGGATGAACAGGTTGTCCCCGTCACGGTACCGTTGGCGCAATAAGTGAACGAGTCCGACGTAGCGGTTCCCGCTGGAACATAGGTGAATGTTCCGTTCGCATTGAGCGTGACCGTTCCTTTAGTCGGCGCTGTAAGGAGTTTTACTCCGTACACGTTGGTGTCGTTGGCGATCAAGCCTTTAGATGGATCCGATACGGTGAGCGTCTGCGACGCAACCAAGGCGTTGTAGATGTCCGGGCGGGCTATCGCAGCCCCGAATTCGCTGGCGGCTGCAATACCGGCGCCATTGATGCCGATGTAGGCCAGCATGCCTGCGTCGCGCTCAGTTGCGTTTCCCGACAAGCTCAACTCGCGGTCATACACAGGGAGTGCGTTCGCGTACGGCGTGGGGGTGCCCGATGCCGGCGTCGACAGACCGTTGATCGTGACGTCATAGGTCTTACCGGCAGCCATGAACAATTCACTCTTAACTTTGGGTACGCCGGGAAGCGGATTGCCGTCTTCGGCGATGACCTTGAAACCGGTAACTACTGGGTTTGTCGCTCCCGTTGCGCCCGCGACCTGCGATCCGACGATCGCAGGTACGTGCATCTTCGAGCCGGCATTGACCATGCGCACCAGGACTGACCCGGTAACGCCCGCGCCTGGCGCGATCGTAGCCGGTGTGATCGGGAAGAGCGAACCCGTTGCATTCGTCTTCGTGAACGCAACGCCATTGATGGTGTAATACAGAGGCGTGTAATTGACGGTCGGAGGGTAGCAGGTTAGGTAGGCAGTATTGCCCTGAGTTGGATCGCCGCAACCTCCCGGCTGGCCTGACCACACTGTTAATTCGCTGAACCCAGCGGTATTGACGGCGCTGTTCACCGTCGTGTTCTGCACCGGATCAATTTCCCCAAAGACCAAGGGAACTTCAGCGTCGTATGAAACGCCGGGATAGGCTGTGCCAGCAGCGGTCTCGACACCGGCTACCGCCGTAGGCGCAGCGGTGACCACGAGGATTCCGTACAATCCCATGGGTACCTGGATGGATGGGTGCGTACCGGACTCAAGCAGATACGTGCCTGGCTTGAGGAGAGGCCAAGCCGGCAATAACGTTGTCGTTCCCGCAGCCACTTCTTTGCCGAAGGATCGCACGCGCGGCCCTTGCGGCGGAGGTACAAACGTGGTGCTTGGAATGTTTGCGACCGGCCAGGTGGTGCCCTGTGGTAGGTGGGCAGGACTCGACGTGGTGGTTCTGTCGGCTACGATTCCCAAGCCGCCGCCGACCTGTCCCACGATCATGATTGAGGTGGGCACGCTATTTCCGTTCAGGAACGACAGGTTGTTCGTGAGGTTGATGGACAGCCCGCCGGTTGCACCCGTCGGAACGGTGATGATAACCGGCGACCAGCCGGTAGCCGCCGGATTCAACGCAGCGCATTTAGCCGTGGAGCCCGTTACCACCGCGCCGCAACTGTAGCCCCACATCGGCACGATTGAACCATCGGGCATGGTCAAAGTGGTTGGTCCCGCAGCCAGGTTGATCTGCTGCTGGGCGACGGTTATACCCACTCCGAGGAGGAGTACAGTTGCCACGAGTACCGCAGTTTTCAAACTTCTGAGAATAGTGGATCGCATTCGTCTCTCCTCGTTAGTTGGACTCGTCAATCACAAATTCCCGGGAATCGACCAGCATCATCATCAGCATTCCACCCGGAAAAACATTGTTGGTTGTGATCTCGCGCTCGTTGTGCGAGTGCCACATATAAGCCCAACCGCGCTCGCTTGCGGGGTTCGCCTGGATATTGGAGGGCTGCAAGGTGCTGCACGTGGAGGCCTGATTGGCCGCAGTGCTGCCCGTGGAACTGACACAAGCCTGCGTCCCGCCGCCGCGCAGGGTTGCATCCGGTCCTAAATACGGAGTGCCGCCGTACCAGGCGCCGTTGGTGAAGATGTTGGGATTCGGCAGAGTCGCCGGGCCGCCTGCGGCAACATCGCCGAAGGGCGCAACCTCGAGAGGCTTGTTATGGTCCTGGCACCATTCGTAGTAGTTGATGGTGTGAACCGGAGCAGGGGGATTGCTGTTTACTGTGTAGTAGCCGTTGGCATCCGGATAACAAGGCAGGGAGGCCAACGGGTCGCTCGTATCCCCAGGGTGGTGACCGTACGAATCCCAGTTCAAGCCTCTACCTGTAAAGTAGAAGATCCCGTCGAACGCCTCGCCCGGAGTGGTGTCCGTATTGAACATCAACTGTCCCGCAAGATTATTTCCGTCGGGAGCTAGGATCAGGTTGCCATCGCGACCCAGAATACGGACATGGTTCGCATGTTCGTGGAACGGATGTTGCCAACGGCCCTGACCGATCGCCCGGATCAAGGTCAGTTCGCCCGGGTGCATGTGGGGATTGCCGTTGTACGGCTGGTGTGGATACTCAGCCGCAAAGTTGGCGTCCATTAGATCGGGCATGGAACGCCCGTTAATCAGGAAGTATGCTGGGTGGTACGGCTCGGTCGGGACAACCAGAGGGTCGCCGCATCCCGGAGTTCCGGACGTACACGAACTCAAGAACGTGACCTGCGCCAGTGCGGCATTGTGTATCCTGGGGTCCATCTCCGCCCACTGAAACAGGTATTCGCGGTCGTAGCAGGTCTTTGGATTATCGTAGGCAGCAGCAGCAAGGCGGAAATCCGGTTCTCCCCAGGATGCCTTCACCAGAAGGTTTGCCGCAGCCAGCCCGGAGGTACAGGCGGCAGGTATGGTCTTGGGGATGACGACGACTGCACCATACAGTCCCATCTCGACTTGCAGGTCGCCTTGCGTTCCGCTGTAGTAGGCGTGAGTGCCAGGCGACGAGGCAACAAATGAATAAGTCACCGTGCCGCCCGTCTGCGCCTCCTGGGTCAGCACGCCTTGAACCCCCCCCGTCGCCTTCACATTGAAGCCGGGAAAGAGAATCGAGGTATTGCCTACTGCCGTGGGCAGGCCATTGGTAAGAGTGACGGTGACAGTCTGTCCTTCCGTGACAATCAACGTCGGGCCGGGAACCTGCATCGTCGGACAGGGCGTCTGCGTGATCGCCGCCGGGGCAGTGCCGGTTGGCGTTCCATTACACCCGTAGCCCCAGGAGTAAATCGCATTTCCGTCCGGCTGGTTGAGGAAGGCAGGCTGTGCCGTCAGGTTGAAAGTCGGCCCGGTAATTCCAGGAACGGCAGCGTGAGCCGCGGTCGCCAGGAACAAAGCCAGCGCCGACGCCAGAAGCAATCGTGGGATCGAAATCGATTTTGTCATGTTGGTTGCGCTCATTGCCGCTCTCCTAATTGCAGGTGTTTCCGAATGTGTTGCCGCCGGTCACGCTGTTGCAGATGTGAACCTCGGTCATGAGTCCACCGAAATTCTCCTGATCGTTTGAAAGATGGTCGAGCATGGGGGTGTACAGATAGAACGTGCTCCCGGCGGGATACAGCTTTGCCGCGCAGCCGGTGGAACCGCAACCAGCATCACTGGCATCCAACAGCACGTCTTGCGACTCGCCGCCACCTAACGTGACTGAGTTGGTATAAAACTCCATATTGTTCCCCGCCTGATCCCGCAGCAGCTTGGCATTAAAGCCGACTTCCTTCATGGGAATTCCCAACGAGGCCAACGTCTGATACTCCTGAACGTCCAGGTCCGAGATGCGCAGAAGTGCTTTTCCACCGACGGGGATGTTGATGATCGAAGGCAGTGGCTGCGAGTAGTGCATCCTGCCATCGGAAGACTGCGTAGCCATAGGACCGGGCGTGACCGTGTCGGGGTAACTGCGCCCGTTTAGCAGGAAGAACTTATCTTTCATGTCGGTAAATCCTTCCGGGTTGAAGGTCATGCCGACAAAGTGGAAGTTGGGATCGAAGCCGTGGATCTGAATCGGATACTCGACGTCATACGCTGATGAGCCATCGCCGTCGTTGTAAGCGTACTTCTGCGGGTTTCCAAGCTTATCGGTACCCTGCACTGCCCCTGTGTTGATGGCTGGCGTGACCGCGCTGCACAGGATATCGACGGCAGGGTTGCAGGCCGTGCGAAGATCCACTGTCTGCCCCGCAACTTGCCCATTCTGCAACTGGAGATACGTATAGAGGCTTTTGCCTGCCGGAACGCGATCTTGCCGTGGCCGGACATACAGTTGACCGACCATGCCCATCTGCAAGTGCTCGGGAGGCGTGATGTGGCAGTGCCAGAAGTACGTGCCGGCATCGGGCGCCAGGTAATAGTAGGTGAAGCTGCCGCCGATGTTGATGGCGACCGAGGCGTCGGGCACGCCGTCATACACCGAAGAAGCATTCGGATAGCCGTGGAAGTGGATGGTGTGCTGCTCGAACAAGTCCGGACGCATGAGCATGCCCACGTTGGTGAGGGTCAGGAAAAGTTCGTCGTCTTCATCAAATGCGACCAACGGCGCAGGAATGTTGCCATTCATTACGCCGATGTCCATGATCTGGCGCGGATCCACGTGACCATCAAGTACAGGGCCAGTTGATGCCGTGGCGGTTTGAGACTCAAGCAGGTCGGCCAGCCCTGTCGCCGTCGGAATTGTAAACGTGAAATTAAAGGGAGCCGAGAAGCCATAGTTGGTTACGCCTGGGATACCCGCAGTAGGGAAGGTATAGGGGGCAGCGACAATTGGCCAGGTACCGTCGTAGCCAGCGGGCGGAGCGCCTCCCGTTCCTGCGATGGTCACCATTTGCCCGTTGGTCAGGCCTAGAGGAGCGTTTGCTTGAACATAAACCGTGTGCCCTGTCGTGCCCTGGGAGATATCGTAGATACTGACTAGGTTCGCAATGTCGGGAGCCAACCCCACCGCTCCATTCCATGTGAAGCTGGCGGGAGTTCCCACCGAGTAGGCACCTGCGTCAGTAGCTCCATCCGTCGTGGCGGGGTCGCCGGGCAGAAGAGTCGCCGGAGCTGTCGTATTGAAGACCGAGGGAACCTCCGTCCCAGGTTTGCCATTGGCGATGTCGGCGAGTCCAGACAACGGACCGAACGAGAACATGAACGTCTGCGTGCCGTTAGCCATCGTCGAGTAACCGTCGCCGCCCGAGACCTGCTGGCACTTGATGGCGCCGTTTACATTCGCAGTCGGACTAACAAATCCATTGCCGTTGATCGTAAAAGCCGTCGGACCGTTGTATGCAGGTTCTGCATTGTTGTTGGCTGCTACCGGGTGAGTGATGGTGCTGGTTGGACATTGCACCCGGAAGGACTGCCCGCTTGCTGCGATTGACACGAGACCGACCACAAAGAGTAACGACAGTTTCTGGTGGAGCTTCCTAGGTACCATGCTGACCTCCCGACATGGGTTTAGGTTGAGCAAAGCCGGGCTAGGCACGCAGCTGCCGCGATACTTTGCTGTGAACACGGAGCTGGAGAAGCGGCACGACCAGAATCGCGTGTCTCTCTCCAACTGCGAAGCAATGGCTAATTTGAGACGAAAACAAGGAAGTGACTGAACATGACCTACCACTCCCCTGACGGTGATTGGTACGCACGCCTTATTCCAAAGTACTCAGACGGGGGTTTTGGATTCGGAAGCACGGGGCAAAAGAAGACAGCGACTGGAGTTAGGAGGGTTTTCGGATATTCTTCCGTGCAATGGGGTCTTAACTTCAGGTTCGCATGATTCAGAGCTAGCCCATTTGGAGTACCTGCGAGGTGCTCTGCTGTGGTATTTGAATTCCAACTACTCGCATCAATTTATAGCACTTAGGGGCTAAGATGGTTTACAGCGGCTTAGAAAAAGGCTTGCGAAAACTGAGGCGACCTAAGCATGGAACCATAGCAGCCCTAGTCGAAGGCTTGTACCTGAGGTGCCGATTGAATCTGTAATCACATTGGGCAAAGTGGGGACGATTTCAGTCCCCGGACGCCTCACGCGCGCGGCGAGCCTCGTAAGACTTCAGGTGCGCATAGGCCACACGCAATACAGGGCTGGCGATTCCCTTCTCCGTTCCGCGACGCAGCAGGTCGCCGATCACGTGGTCGGCTTCAATCGGCGCGTTGCGTTCGATATCCCTGAACATTGAAGCTGCGAACAGCGAGTTGGGCGCGGTCAGCATGGTACGGCCTCCCTCAACCGATTTTTCGCGGGGCGGAAAGCCCTCGCCAGCCGCGATTCCAGCGCACTCGTTCAGCAGTGACGAGGCGATCCCGGCACCACCCGCTTCCACGATGTCGCCAACGCTGGCGCGCATCAGACAGGTGATTCCCGCGCAGGCGGCGATGAAGACCCACTTCTCCCACATCTCCAGAAGGACTTTTTGGCTAAGGCGCGCTACAAACTTAACACCTGAAAACGCGGACGCAATCTCCTCGACGCGTGTAGAACGCGAACCATCGCGCTCGCCGAAGGTAAAAAAGTGAACGTCATTGAGGTGCAAAACGCGCCCTGCATCGAGCACGAGGGAGGCCGCGCACAGGCCACCCAGAACGTGGGCCGCTCCAAAGCGTTGATCGAGAACATCCAGATGTCTCATGCCGTTCAGCAGCGGCAGAATCATGGTGTCTGGCCCGACTGCCGGGGCAAACGATGTCATTGCGCTTTCGAGGTCGTAGGCTTTGCAACTGAGCAGGATTAGATCGAACGTATCGTGGAGATTTTCGGCAAGGACCGTCGGTGGGTTGGAGATCTTCATGTTACCGAAGCGGCTCTCAACTTGCAGACCGGAGCTGGCCAATTCAGCGGCGCGCTTGGGACGCACAAGAAACGTGACGTCTTTCTTTGCCTCCAACAACCTGCCCCCGAAATAACCACCGATACCGCCGGCACCAACCACAAGAATGCGCATATCCAAGCTCCTGGCAAGAAGTAGCAACTTTACCGATCCCGTCCGGAACGGTAAACACTCAATCATACAGATAAAAGTCCATCCACAACCTAAACGTGTACGTGAAACAACTGGTCAAGCAGGAAGAGCAAGGCAACCCCGACGAACAGCAAAAGCGGCATCCGAATGCCGGGTTCGCGATTCACCTCGGGCACAATGTCGGACGCTGCCACGTAAATGGTGACGCCAGCCGAAATCGGCAGGCCGATAGCGACTCCATGACGCACCAGCACCATGGCGAACACTCCCAGCAACGTTCCTACGCCTAGCACGATGGAGGCGGCAAAAGCTCGCATCGAGCTTCGTCCGCTTGCCAACATTACCGATGAGACCGTGAAGCCCTCGGGAATTTTATGCAGGAAGATCGCAAGAAATACGATCCATCCCAGCCAGTTGGAAACCAGGAAGCCGGAAGCGATCGCAATGCCGTCGAAAAATGCATGGATGGCCAGGCCGAGTAACACCGTCGTGCTCTTGTGATGATCCAGGAACTCGTCGCGATGAGTTTCTTCACCAAAATGAAAGTGCCCGGAAACCACGTGTTCAAAAAAATGAATGATCAGGTAGCCGAGCAGCACCAGGAAACCAGCGTGCTCACCGCTGCCGCCCTCCAGGTTGACGCTGGCAGGCACCATCTCCGTGATGGAAGTGGCCAGCATGAAACCTGCGCCGAGAGCCATGAAATATTTGAGATAGCGCTGGTCCCACTCGCGACGGACGAGGAGCGCGCCGCCAACGATATTTGCGGCGCCAGCGGTAAGGCCGAGAAGGATGCTGAGTGCGATTGGATTCATCGCTTAACCACTGTGCCTGATGTGCAGAATGTCGCCGTCTTGCACAATGTATTCCTTGCCCTCAAGCCGCAACTTACCGGCAGCGCGCGCCGCCGCCTCGGAGCCAAGTTCGAGCAAGGTGTCCCAACGAATGGTCTCAGCGCGGATAAAGTGTTTCTGCAGATCGGTATGGATCGCGCCCGCGGCATCTTGAGCGCGGGTGTTCTTCTCGATGGTCCAGGCGCGGCATTCATCCTCGCCTACGGTGAAGAACGACATCAATCCAAGCAGCTCGTAGCTCTTACGGATCAGGCGCGTAAGGCCGCTCTCGGTCAATCCGTAGCTTCCTAGAAACTCGGCGGCTTCCTCGTCGCTCATGTCGGCCAGCTCCGCTTCCACCTTGCCGCAGATGGCGCTGACGCCGGTGTTCGGCTTGCCGGTGTAAGCGGCCAGCCCGAACTTCTCCACGGCAGCATCCAAATCGACGCCGAGCGTGGTGCTCTCGCTGATGTTCAGGACATAGAGGATCGGCTTCTCTGAGAGAAACATGAAGCCGCGAATCACCTTCTTCTCGTCCTTGGTCATCTCCATTTCGCGCAGCGGGCGTTCGCTCTCAAGGAATGCCTTGGTGCGCTGCAGGAGTTCGTTCTCTTTTTCGAGTTCAGGAGTCTTCTTCTTGAGCAGGTCTTTCTTCATGCGTTCGAGCCGCGCTTCCACCTGCCCTAGATCGCTGACCATCAGATCGAATTCGACATTGCCGATATCGCGAATTGGATCGAGCGAGCCGCCAACGTGCGGGATGGAGTCATCCTCAAAGACGCGAAGCACGTGGACGAGCGCGTCGACGCCGCGCAAATTTGCGAGATAGGCGGTCTCCTTCAGAGCCTCCTGCCCGATAGCGCCCACGTCGGCGAACTCCACCTGGGCATGAATGAGCCTGCGCGGATTGCATTGCGCGGCAAGCTGGTCCAGCCGGTCGTCTGGAACCGTGGCAATTCCGATGTGCGCCTCGCGCGGGTTAGAGCTTCGGTTGGAAATATCCGCCCTGGTGAGAATCTTGAATAACGAGGTCTTGCCCACCTGGGGCAGACCGATAATTCCAGTCTTCATATTGATATTTATCGATTCCGTTTACGGTTCGCGGGTCATGCCGCCTCATACGGCAACAAGCCTGGTGCAAACACGTTCACTTCCATGATAAACGAGAGAGGGGATTGGGGAGCGCTGGCAAGGGAAAGACCAGCACTCGATATCTGTTTTGGTTGATTGCGGTTTTGTAGAGGACCGCATTCAGTATGCCGCTTCCGCAGAACTCCCTTAGTAATATCGTCTCTCACGTTGCTTGCCCTGATCCCTCACCACCAGAAAAAGCAGCACCAAGCCGCAGAAGAACACCGAGCCCTCAAGCCGCGTGGACCATTTGTGCAGACGGTTAAAATCAACCCGTCGCGCATCCTGCTGAGGAACCACGTCGATCACGCCCATATCCGTTCGAAGTTTGTTCATGCGGCGTTCAACTCCGTAATGGGCGAAAAGCGTCAACGCCATCATCGCCACCAGAAGAAGATCGCGCAGATGAAAGGGACTGCTCCCGCCCTCTATCCACGCTAGAAGGAAGGCGGAGAGCAGAAAGAGCAAGCCGCAGATGAGGCCGATCCAATGCAGGTTGAGCAGAGATCGGCTTACGACCATCCCGGCGAGTGTGCGCGACGGCAGCACGGCAAATACGGTCGGCGCGACCACGACTGCGAAAAAGAAGATCGAGCCAATCCACACACCGAGCGAGAGCACCTTGAAAAAGCGCAGAACTGACAAAATTAAGCCTCCGAAAACTTGAGGGTGACGAAGCTAAACCGGCACGGGCACGCTATCCACAACTTCGCGGAGAATCTGCTCAGACTGCTCGGCGCGTTTGAGTGTGGAGGTGTAACGGGCACTGATCACAAGCCGATGGGCGAACGTCGGCACGGTCAGCTTCTTGAAATCATCTGGAATGCAAAAATTCCGGCCCTCGAGGAATGCCATGGCTTGGGCGGCGTGATATAGCATCAACGAGCCTCGCGGCGAGACACCCAGCGAGAGCTGCTCATGATGACGTGTACGCTCCACAATTGCCAGCGCGTAATCGATCAGGGAGTCGTCCACGCGCACCGTTGAAACCTCATTCTGCAAGGCAATCACGTCGTCTGCCGTAAGCACGGGATGCAACTGTTCGAGGCGGGCGGCTCCGGCATGGCCCAGCAAAATTTCGCGTTCGCTACCAGGCTCGGGGTACTCCATGCGGGCGCGGATCAGGAAACGGTCGAGTTGCGACTCGGGCAGCGGGTAAGTCCCATGGTGTTCCACGGGATTTTGCGTGGCGACCACCAGGAACGGATTGGGCAGCGGATGGGGGTGGCCATCCACTGTGACTTGGCGCTCGTTCATCGCTTCCAGCAGCGCCGATTGGGTCTTCGGCGTGGTGCGGTTAATCTCGTCGGCCAGCAGGATATTGGTGAATATGGGGCCGCGCTTGAACTCGAAACGCTCCTCGGCAGTTGAATACACGGAGATGCCGATCACGTCGCTGGGCAGCATGTCACTGGTGAATTGCACGCGGCGGAAATCGCAGTCAATGGCGCGCGCTAGGGCGTGCGCGAGCGTGGTCTTGCCAACCCCTGGGACGCCCTCGATAAGCAGGTGTCCTCGGGCAAGAATAGCGACCAGCGCCAGACGCACCACTTCGTTCTTGCCACGAATGATGGAGCGCAGAGCTTGCTCCAGTTCAGCAGCGCGTTGAAGAGTGGATCCCGAGGTTTGCGACATTAGTGTGATTGTATCCGCTACGCCCCGCAAGGCAAAACATCAATTGGCGCCCCACTGACGTTTGTTACGCTCCCACTCAAGGCAATATGAAGGCTCGAATAGGCCATCTGAGTGTAATAAGCCACCCAGGTGAGCGGGACACCCGATGATCAGTAATTGCCAGCACGCATTCCCGTAAGCCTCGCAATGCGCTCTGCCGTGGGCGGATGGGTGGAAAACAAGCTGCCAAAGCTGATACCGCCAAGCAGCGGCGCAATGATGTACATGTGCGCCGTGGCGGGCGAAGCTTGCATTGGGACATGGACCGCATAGGTCTCCATCTTCCTCAATGCGTTGGCTAGCGCCCCCGGATTGCCCGTGAAGTGCGCTCCCGTGGCGTCTGCCTGGTACTCGCGCGAACGCGAAACCGCCATCTGAATCAGCATTGCGGCAATCGGAGCCAGGATCATCATGGCTAGAGCGGAAAGCATACCGCCGCCGCCATCGCGATCACGGTCGCGCCCGCCGCCACCGAACATAGCAGCCCATCCGGCCATGCGCGCCAGTATCGTGACAGCCCCGGCAAAGGTAGCGGCAATCGAGCTGATGAGAATGTCGCGATTGCGGACGTGGCCCAGCTCATGGGCCAATACGCCCTCCAGTTCATCGTCGTTCAGCAGATCAAGGATGCCTGCCGTAACGGCGACCGAGGCGTGCTCGGGATTTCTCCCGGTAGCGAACGCGTTAGGCGAGCCTGTAGGAATGACGAAAATCTTGGGCATCGGAAGGCCGGTCTTGGCGCAGAGTCGCTCCACAATCTGGTACACGCGCGGCAGTTCCTCGCGCGAAACCGGCTTCGCTCCGCTGGAAAAAATCGCCAGCTTATCGCTGTAGAAGTACGAGAAAAAGTTCATCGCCGCAGCTATGCACAATGCCATCACAGCACCATTGCGGCCGCCCAGGGCTTGGCCGACGATGACGACAAAGACGGTCATTAACGACAACAGAAACACGGTTTTGATATTGTTTCCCATGGCTATGTAGATGCTACCGCACACCGATTCGACGCGCCACCCAGCTCCGGCAAGCGGCAATGCATACCAGGTTAAAGCGATTCCAGAGTAGCTGTGTCCGAAGCGCGACGTGCGTTGGATGGGTCATTAGGCAATCCCTGTGTACCTTGTCAAGCGATAATTCTCGCCAATTCCTCTCAACTATCTGATTTTAAGTGACATAAAGTATTGTCCAAGGTGATGAAATACCCCCTCGAATTTGCTATCCTGAAAATAGAGCCACAGGTAGCCCACAACTGCCTTCTTCTGGCGATTGTGGGACCGGAGCCAAGGTATTCCCGCAGGCAGTTTTGAACTTTCACTTGAACTTCAACATGTGAAGTCTAGCCCCTAACCCTTTTAGATTCAAATTTTTACCGGAATATATAGGGGGGTATAGGTGACAGTGCCCCACATCTGCGTAGTTAGTTAGCAGATGTGGGGCTGCGACCTGTCAAGTCCGTAATCCTGTAATTGACCCATAACTAATTGATTCCAATCCACATAGATTTCGCCAGCCACTGAGTGGATTGACCCTCCAATTTGATATCCTGAAGACAGAAGGGTTTTGATTTCGGGTCCACCAGACACACCGGCCCTGGAACTGCTATAGCCAAGAACAGGCGAACGTGGGGCACCCGTCATTTCCTATGGTTCCATCTCCAAAACTCCCGGTTCCAACGCCTGGAAACTAGCTTCGGTTCCGGGCCAGTGCGCGCTGGAGGGTCTGCTCCAGAGCGGCGCGGGCCTTGGCGTATTCCTCCGGCGAGAGCTTTCCCTGCTGCCGTTCAATCTCCAGGTCGAAGAGCTCTTCTTTTAGGGCGGTGAGCAGTAGATTGCCTGGACCGGGCATCGGTTGAGCTGCTGCGTAAGCTGGAGACACAATAGGCTGTGTCTGCGATACACGCCGCGGCGTGGGCTGCAAAGCAAGGGCCGGAGACGGACGTTCGTCCGGTTCATTCTCGGCCTCTGCCTGCTTTGTGCGCTCGTGGGTCCAGATGCCGCCGCCGATCAACAATGTGAGCAGCACTCCGAAAATGTACCAGCGATATTTCGCGAGACTATCGGGGGCGTCGATTGGCTTGCCGAGTCCTCCGCCGGGGCCTCTGCCTCCACCGGCCGCTGCACCGCCCATGGCTCCGCCGTCACTATTCTGCGGAACTTGCGCCTGCTCATCCTGAATCGTACCGGTGCCGGAGATCGTATAGCCCAGATCCTGACCCGACTGTGCATGGACGCTAACCTCGACGGTGCTGCCGGGCTGGTTCGTCATCGCCTGGAAGAGCTTCGCGTCTTTGGGAGCGAAGGTCATGGTGGTGGGCATCACCAGCACGTAGTGATCGAATGGACGCGTCAGATGCGGAGAGAACGTTGCCTGGCCGCTGTAAGGCAGATGATAGGAAACCTGGAAACGAGTTTCGCCCGGCTTGAGCGCATACGAGAATGCGTAATGATTCCTTTCCTTCGTCGGATTCGGCGTTGCGGCGATGGGCTGACCGTTGGGGCCTTGCGCGTCGGCGGCATCGATCTGCGCGCCGTCCGGCAGTACAAACTCAAAGGTCGCAGAGGACGCAAGCGCGCGGGGCGGATTACTGGCGTTCTTGACGGCAAACAGTTCGATCGCCTGCAGCGTGGAGCCCTGCGTCTGCAGCTTCACAACGTCCGCCGATCCGCTGATGCCTTCGACGGAAGCCGAAGCGTCATAAACGCTTAGATCGATGCTTGTCGATCCGGGCGTGATCATTTTGAAGTAGTTGACTCCACCTTTTTCGGCCTTCACCAGTCGTGGACCCTGTGCGGCAGCAGCCTCAATCTTGAACTTTCCCTGCCCGTCGGCCTTGGTGCTCCCGATTTCGGCCATGCCACCCATGGGATCAACCAGGGTAACGGTCACTCCGGAGGCCGGTTTGCCGCTGGTAGCATTGGTCACGGTGCCGCTGATGCTCTCCGCGAAAGCCGCGGCGGCAAACAGGAGCGAGAATAGAAAAATTGAAGCGTAAAGGGTACGGCGCATCAGACGTCTATCTCCTTGCAACTGCCGGTTCATTCGCGATTTGTTCCATCTCGGCGAGAATGTTTGCCGCTTCCTGCTCCATGGAGTCGCGCATGGAACTGAAATCGGCATCGCTAAGTTTGCCCGCTTTGTACTCAAAATTCAGATCGCGCAGATTTTCAAAGGTCTGCTCTTTGCGTTCCTGGAGAAATGCGAGGCGCGTCTTTTCCGCGGCGTGCTCGGTGCGTGCGGGCTTGAAGATGTAGACAAACAACGCGATAGTAGACAGCGCAGTTGCGAAGATCAGGAAGCTACCGCCCGTCGCATCGGGAGGAGTGGCTTGCATTTGCAGGATCGCGATCAAATTGTCGTCTCCTCTCGGGCGCGGCGGCGGAATTCATCCAACTCGCCGGAACCTGTGTCTCCACCGCTGGCAGGAGGGTCAGTTGGTTTGCGGTTCTTCCATACCCGTATGACCAGAACAACTGCCGTCAACGCAGCGAAGAAAATCACCACCGGCATGATCCACGCAACGCGATTGAACCCGGTCGTGGTAGGCGCCGAAAGTACCGTGGGGCCGTACTTAGCCACGAAGCCCGCGAGAACAACGTCGTCCGAATCGCCGCGCGCCATGGAGAGTTTCAGCTCCTGGCGCATCTGCTCAGAGGTTGTGCATCCCACGTGATTGCATTCCAGCAGAACTTGATTGCAACCGCATGTACACATCAGGTTGTGCCCGAGGCGGTCAAAACGCTGGCCTGTTGGATCTCCCGAGGCGCCCATCAACAACAGGGCGCTCCCGAAAAGTAATATAGCTGCCCAGCGTGGAAGCATTTTGCGCACGATCTTCATCAGTCGTTTCCAGCCTCCACCGGCGCGCGGCTTTCCACGTCATCCTCTACAAGCGCACGCGCCCGCTCGCGCAGCGAAGGTTTCTTGCTTTTGGTTTGCATGTTCGGTATCAAGGCAATGATGGTGCCCACCAAAATGAAGTGCGCTCCGGCCCAGATCCACCAGACCAGGGGATTCAAATGCGCCTTGATGATGGGATGTCCGTTCTCAGGATTCTTACCCGTGTACACAAGGTACAAGTCCTCCATCACGGTCGAGCGGTTTGCAACCATAGTGGCCGATTGCTGGCTTGCCTTGTAGAAGCGCTGCTCGGGATACATGGTTGTGATCTGCTTGCCACCCTTGTAGATATCGAGAATAGCCCACTCGCTGGAATAATTCGGCTTGTCGTCCTGCGTGTAAGAACGGCAAACCAGCGTGTAGGGACCGATCGACATTTTGTCGCCGAAACCCAGTTCCTGCTCGTTGTTCTGATAGAAGGCGACCCCGGCGAAGCCGATCATCGTAATGATGACGCCTACATGAACAATGTAGCCGCCATAACGGCGCGTGTTGCGGCGCGTCAAAATCCACATGCCGTGGAAAATGTTGCTGTCGTTGTGGCGCGCGATCACCAGTCCGCCGCGAATGAACTCGCTGGCGATGGTGGCCGCAACCAGCACCGAAAGCATGATCGTCATCAGCGAGTAGAAATAGCTGATTTCGACCCACGGCTTCATGCCAAACGCCACAAGCAATATCCCGGACGAGACCGCGATGATCGCCGGGACAAGGAAGTTGCGGCGAAGGCTCTCTGTGGATGTCTTGCGCCAGGCCAGCAGAGGCCCCACGGCGGTAAGCAGCAGTAGGCAGAGCGCAACCGGAATGTTGACCTTATTGAAGAACGGCGGTCCGACCGTCACTTTGTGTCCGGTAACCCATTCGCTCAGCACCGGGAACAAGGTTCCCCACAGTACCGCGAAGGCGGCAACCAGCAACAACACGTTATTGAAGAGGAAGCTCGACTCGCGCGAAACCAGCGATTCGAGCTTATGTTCGCTCTGCAGATGGGCGTGGTTGCGCACGTAAAAGAACATGCAGACAGCAAAGGTCAAGGCCAGGAAGTAAACGAAGTAGGGACCGATATCCGACTCTGCAAAGGCGTGTACCGAGCTGACGACCCCGGAACGCGTGAGGAACGTGCCAAAAATAGCGAGAAGGAAGGTGGAAAAGATCAGCCACATATTCCATACCTTCATCATGCCGCGCTTTTCCTGCATCATTACCGAGTGCAGGAAGGCCGTTCCGGTCAGCCACGGCAGCAGCGAAGCGTTCTCCACCGGATCCCAGCCCCACCAGCCGCCCCAACCTAGAACCTTGTACGCCCAGAAGGAGCCAAGGAAGATTCCGCAGGTCAGGAATAGCCAGCCAATCATGGTCCAGCGGCGAGTAATGTGAATCCACTTTTCGCCCGGATACTTCATGATCAGCGCCGCCAGCGCAAAACAGAACGGCACGGTCATACCGACGTATCCCAGGTACAGCATCGGCGGATGGATCACCATCTCCGGATACTGTAGCAGTGGATTCAGGCCGTTACCGTCGGCGGGAATCGCGCCAATAGTCATGGCAAAAGGATGCGCGGCAAAATTCACCAGGACGAGGAAGAATATCTGCACAGCGCTGATCACGACCGAAGCATGTGCCACCAGCCGCGTATCCACCTTGTGCCGAAGCCGCAGCACCAGCCCGTAGGTGGCCAACAGCCAGCACCAGAAAAGCAGCGAACCCTCCTGCCCCGACCACAACGCGGCAAATTTATACGGCCCCGGCAAGGCGCGGTTGGAGTGCTGCAGGATGTAGGCAACCGAGAAGTCATTGCGGAACGCGCAATAGACGAGCACGGCGGAAGCCGCAGTGACGGCGACCCAAACGGCAATACCGGCGCGGCGCGCCGTCTCGCCCAACGGATCGTCGTTGCGGACAAGGGCATATAAACCGGCAAGGAACGCATAGACGCTCAATGCGAGCCCGAACATGAGGGTGAAGCTTCCAATTTGTGGCATTGTTAGTTACGAACCCAGAGTCCTCGTACGCAAAACTGCTATGGTCTCAGATTTAGATGCCGGAGGAGATCAGATAGGTGCAAGTACGGAATTGGGACATAAAAACAAAAAAAGAAAGAACTACGTAAGTATTCCGGCCAGAAGTAAGGCTCTTGTCGTTATGCTTGGCAAGTCATCATTCAATCGGAATCCCTCGTGGAGTCCGGTCATTGAGGACCTCCTGATTTTTTCAGAGTTTGCCGCCCGGCAAACTCTTTTTCTTATGCAGCCAGCAAGCTCTGCACATCGCGGATAAATTCCTCCGGGAGCAGGGGCTTCATCCGGACGCAAACGTTCAGGCCGTCGTATTCTTGCTCGATCCCGGGCATGCCGCTGAGCACCACAACCGGCATGCAGGGCGAGGTGAGACGCAGTTCGCGAACCAGGTCGGCGCCCGTGCGTCCGAGCAGAAAGTGGTCCGTAATGACCACGCCGATCTTACTTCCCATGGCTCGCAGGAGTGCGAGCGCACTTTCTACGCTGGTTGCCACGTGTACATCCATCCCGGCGCTGCGCAGTATGGCTTGCCTCATGCGGAGCTGACTGGGATCGTCGTCAACCATCAATACCTGGAGCATGGGTGCCTAATTACAACCTATTTGTATTTTGACCGCACTTCGGCTTCAGCGCGTTGCCAGTCTGCTTCATGAGAGCCATGCTGCCCACCGCGCTCGCAATAGAACTCATAGGCACGGCGGCGAATCTCGTCGTAGAGTTCCGCAGTCGATGGCTTAGCGGTACGTACCGGCGCAGACTTGAGACTGGGTTCGGAAACCGGCTCCGTGGCCGCAATCTTCTCAGCCACGGAGTTCTGAGAAGCGGCAGCACTCTGTGCATGGCTCTTCTTCGCGGCAGTTTTCTTCGGAGTAGATTTTCTTTCCTTTGCCATTCGCTTTCATAGCTCCTGAAATTCGATATTTAGGTAGCTCGGGTCAACCCCACTTGCCATTGCTATTACTATACCGCGTGTTTCGCTCTCCGCGCAGCCCTGTTCCCTTTTCGCATGCGTGCATTTTCATCAGGCCTTAATAACTCCGGATGCATCGGAACTAGTGAAGCGATCTCCTCGGTAGCAGCCTCGCACAATCGTAACCGACCTAGTATTATTGCAAGCTATCGCTCGCTTCCGTTTGGAGGAACCTCATGCATCCGCGCCTGTTAGCCGTCATGTTATGCCTTCTGATTGCGGTACCGCTCATCTCCCAGCCGAGCACGGCGAAGCCCGCCGCACCCAAGCTTGACTTTGATCGTCTTGCCGAGCAATTTATGTATGACTCGCTGGTCCTGTCTCCCGTGAACGCTTCCCAGGCTGGCTATCACAAGCACGTCGATCCCGCGACTGGAAAGACCGTTGAACTCGATGCTGTGCTCAATGACCTGGGGCCGAAGGGATCCGGTGAACAGCGCACGTTCTATCGGCAGTGGCGCGAACGCTTCCGCACCATCGACCACAACAGCCTCAGCAAGGAACAACTGGCTGACTGGCAGATCATCTTCGACCAAATCAATTTTTCGCTGCTGGATTTGGAAAGGATTCAGAGTTATCGCCATGACCCCACAACTTACGTCGAACTGATCGGCAACTCGCTCTTCCTGCCCATGTCGCAGAATTACGCACCAGCCGAGGTGAGGATGGGCCATGTGGTCTCGCGCATCGAGCAGATTCCGCGCGCAGTGCAGCAGGCCGAGCAAATGCTCACTAACGGCGATCCCATCAGGACCTCGACCGCGATTGATGAAAACGCCGGAAACATTGAGCTCATCAAGGACACGGTGAAGGCTGCGATTGCCTCCGGTTCGCCTCTGGAAGCCCGTTACAACGCAGCCGCGCCCAAGGCGATCGCCGCGCTCCAGGAGTTCTCAAAATGGCTGCACGACGTCTATGGCCAACGCAAAAGCATAGTGACCTGGCGGCTGGGCAAAGTTTTATATCCGCAGAAATTCAGCCTGTTAATGGAAACCCCCGTTACGCCGGAACAGACACTCGCCGCGGCAGAGCAGGAGATGCGTGAGGTTCGGGCAGACATGCTGCGACTGGCTGAGCCAATGCACAAGCAAATGTATCCGAACCACGGCGGCCACTCCGACGTGAAAGGTGAGGAACGCGAGAACCTCATCATCGGCGAGGTTCTATCGCGCATCTCCGATGAGCACGTCAAGCCAGCGGATTTGCAGAAACACATCGAGGGTGACTTGGCGGGCATCATCAACTTTATTAAAGAGAAGAAGATTGTAGACCTCGGTCCGCGCAACAATCTGAAGGTGATGCCAACCCCGCCATTCATGCGCGGCATATACTCCGTTGCGGGCTTTAATGCGCCTCCGCCCCTTGAGCCAACGGCGGAAGCACAGTACTGGGTTACTCCAATTGATCCCAGCACGCCGCCGGAAAAAGCGGATTCCAAACTCCGCGAGTACAACAACTACACGCTCCAGTGGCTCACCATTCACGAGGCACTGCCCGGCCACTATGTGCAGTTTGAACATGCCAACGATGTGCAACCCCTGTCACGGCGCCTGCTGCGAGCGGTTTTCAGCAACGGGGCCTACGTTGAAGGATGGGCGGAATACATTGCGCAGATCATGATGGACGAGGGCTTCCTTAACAACGATCCCAAGTTCCGTCTCGTCATGCGCAAGATCCGGCTCAGGCTTCTGGCCAACACCATCCTCGACATCCGTCTCCACACCATGGAAATGACCGACGCGCAAGCCATGGAGTTGATGACGAAGCAGGCGTTCCAGACCAAGGCCGAGGCAGAAGGCAAACTGCTGCGTGCCAAGCTGAGTTCAGTGCAGTTGGTCACCTACTATGTAGGTCTGCGTGGCTGGTTAGCACTTCGCAATGACTATAGGGCGCAGGCGGGCGCAGCATTTACAAACGCCGAATTTCACGATCGCGCATTGAACGAAGGTCCGGTGCCAATCAATCTGCTGCTTGGCATTCTGTTATCAAAGAACTAGGGCGGTTCCGCAGAAGTTGTCTCTGAATCAGAGATGACCGCGACAGATGAATTGATCGCTGGATGAAAAGACTGAAGTGATGGCTGAGGTTTGAACGGTGCCGGGGTCTCCCCTTCCGGTCAGGATGCCCCCTCTTCGTTCTTGCCCATTGGCAGGGACTAACGGCATGGTTTCTTATCAAAAGTCTACGTTTACCGGCTGGTGACAAAGAGCTACGGCCTGGCGGAATGTACGTTCCAGCCGCAAAGAAGCTGCAACATCGCCATCGAGTTGCAACGAGAAGGAATCCACTGTCTTCTGGTTGGCGGTAGTGCAGTCGACAGCAATTCCATCCTTGGTCTTCTTGCTGCAGGTGGTGGTGGAAAATATACATTTCTCCTGGCCCGCACGAGACAACTGCAGCCATTTCTTTTGCAGACCTATGCCGTATGGAGCTATCGCTACCAGGGAAAAGCGGACACTCTCGGTATGTACATTGGTCTCTCCGAAGTTGCTTGTGATACGAACGGACATCTCGACTTGGCAATTTGAAGTTCTATCCAGCCGCGTACTCCAATGATAGGTTTCATGCCCAAGCACACGTTCACCATGGGTTTCGAGTTCACGCTGGATCGTGGTTGTCAACTCATCCAACCGACCACTGCGTCGCGCAACCTGCGCCAGTTGCGCAGACAGCGGTATGGCAGGAAAAAGAAGTACAGCCGCGAGAAGGATGAATGACTTCATGGCTCCGGTAAATGCCTAAGTAGAGACTCTCCCACACTAGCGGACCTAGCGTGGCGCGTGGAAGGTTTCACGAGAACAATGGACCTTCGTTACTATATGGTGGTTACCCCGAGACAAAAGTGCTATTCCCCGACTAGGCGGTTCGCGCATAGGCGGTCATCGCATTGATCTGAGAGTCGATCGCAAAAAGGCCGCACGGTTTGGAACAATAGCCCTGAAAAATTCGGGTTTCTTCGCGCGATATACTGACGTTTCCGGAGAACAACAACTTGGGAACGTTGGGCTTGATGCGCATCATCTCCTGCGCCACCTCCGCTCCATTCATCCCTGGCATCTCGTAATCCAGAATCACGGCATCGATTGGGCAGGCGGCAAAAGCGTCCAGAGCAGCACGGCCACCGTTCGCCGTCAGGACGCGATATCCCTTACGCTCCAGCGTCATCCGGGTTAGGTCAAGAACAGCTTCGTTATCGTCTACGCAAAGGATCAATGGCTTGTAGATGTCATGCTTGTTTGACATGGCTCGGGCGCTCCTGCATTGATAGATGCAGTTTGAGAGCCAAACATTGGCGCGATCCCCTAGATGCTCCTAATCCATTGTCAGGGTTGAGGATAGGCGCATTGATAACGGGCGATGAACCACTGAAACGAGGTTGATAGCGGAGGGTAATTCCTTCCTGAACGTGAGTTCCTTACATCTGAGACCAGACTGGCCAATCCCGGCAAGGCCGCCGCTGAAGTGGCGGCCGACTTACACCGGTGACCGTCCTCACAGCGAAACGTGCAACGGTTGGGTTATGATTACCATAAGCGAAGTAACGAGCCTTTGCCTTGAACGCTACAAGGCAGCAACCGTGCGGCTCGTGGACAAGGGCGTATTCCAAATGGATCAAGAGTCTGGCCGGTATGTGGTTTCGATTCAAGCACAAGCTTTTCGCAAGAAGACGCGCTATCACTGGATGATTTGCTGGGAAAACAATCCTGACGAAATGGTCTCTTGGGGCCATGCTCCGACGCAGGAGCTTGCCGAAACGGAAGCCCGCAACGAAGTGAAGGACTTGACTTCAGGGCTGACTCAGGGCGGGCGCGTTGCCAGCACTTCCTACTCGGCAATTCACCACTGCTAGGGCGGTTCCGAGGAAGGCGTGCCTCGATCGGAGGCACCGGCGAGAGGTACATCGATCGCCGCATAAAAAGCTTGGCGGCACTTGAGAGTTGATCGGTGCCGAGGTTCTTCCCGTTCTTCAAGACGCTCCCTCTTTATTCTCATTCGACTTCGTGTTTGACCGCACAACAGTCACGCTTGGCGTCCGGTGGGCGGGAAGCGAGGGTGTATCTGGTTCCGCACGGAGGCCCTCGCTAATACATAGATGCACATTTCATGGCAGCATGAATTTTCTAGGGAGTTTAAACCGCCCTCAAACGCATTCTGAACCACGTAGCCAAACCCCATTTGAATTGCACTCTGACCGGGTTGCGCTGCGCCCTATCCCTTCATGGACGCCTACGCTTGGAAATCTCCGCCTGAGGGGATAGCATCCCAGTTGGAACGAATACGGGTCGCGAGATCTAAACCTATCGCGCTCCCTTGCAAGGAGATTTATGAAAATTCGTTGGATATTGACTGTTATTCTCTGTATGGCGTTGCTGCCCGTGGTTGCGACTGCCCTTCCTGTGTCTGCGAGCCCCGCAGCGGTAGCACAAGACCGCGATCACGATTGGGATCATCACGATTGGGATCACGACCGGCGCTTTGAAGGACGCGCGCCCGCCTACCGGAATGGATTCCGCGACGGATTCAATGACGGCCGCCATGACCGCGAAATGGGTCACCGTTGGAACTATGGTCCGAGCTACAAGCACACAAGTGGTTATCGCAATGAATTCGGCAACAAGGACGATTACCGGCACGAGTACCGGCACGGTTATGAAGAGGGCTACGGGGAGGGTTACGGGCCGCGGCGCTAGACTTTCACTGACCAGGATTTTCTTCATATACAAAGGGCCGCTTCTTACCTGGAGCGGCCCTTTGAGCATGAACGGTCTTCTGCCCGTCTCTCCGACCATTCTAATAACCTGTTTCTCACGATTGCCATGACCTATAGGACTGCTGCCTTTGTTCTGCTCCTCGCCTTCTCGGCCATTGCGCAAAACACGCGCTCATGGGAGCACCTTGCGATGCAGACACTTCGCATTTTCGCTTGGATCGTCTGCGGCATCTACGCCACCGTCCCCGCCTATTGGATGATGGTGCATCCGTTCGCCGCACGCTGGAGAACTGCACGCCACAAGCTCAAGGTTCTAGCGCCGCTCTGGCTCGTGATGTGGTGCATTGCGTGGGCCGTCTCATTTCCATGGCGTAACGCCCTGCTCTACCACAACGCGGGAATGTGGATTGCCGCGCCGCTGTTCTGGGCGGTTTCCGCATTCATGTACATTCGCGGCGGGCGCGAACTGTCACTTATGCGTGTCATCGGCAAGCATGAGTTGGCAGCGGAAAACCGTCAGGATACTCTGATCACCAGCGGGGTTCATCGCATGGTGCGCCACCCCATGTACCTTGGCCACTTCTGTACCATGCTCGGCTTTACGCTTGGAGCTGGAACCCTGGCCTGCTTTGCGTTGTTCGGCTTTGCGCTCATCACCGGAGCGATCATGATCGACTATGAAGAGCGCGAACTACACGCCCGCTTTGGGCACGCCTGGGAGGAATATTGCAAACACACTCCCACAATTTTCCCCCTGCCAAGAGACTGACAGAGTTACTTGAGTTTAAGCCGGAGGAAGAAGCGGTTTAGTTCAGACTGAACTCATCAGCGCGAGTTGCATCCCTCGGTGAAGTAAGCAACGACCCGACTGACCGCTCAGGTGAGTGCGCATGATTGAGCCGCTCCAGTGTTTGCTTGAGACTTGTCGCCTTGGCTTCATCGAAAACTCCCTCGGTTCGCCAGAGTATGTTTCCAGCGCGATCCACCAGCAGCGCGTAGATTTGATTTTCGCTCCGGATTCCGAGCGACGTGCGAAAAGGCTCTTTGTCTAGATATAGGGTGATGGTGCGCTCACGCTGCTTGTGGTCGGGAATTCCACCGCGCATTCCATTGTCGATAAACCAGCGGGCCAAGACGTTGAGGCGGGCGATGGTTGGCAACTCGTAATAGCGGAGACCGGAATCTACGGCTTCGAATTGCTTCATCTGGATCAGCCATGTGTCGACATCTTTCTGTTGTTCGCGCTGGAAGGCGATGATGACGAGATTGTGGTCTCCTGCAAAATCCTGCGGCAGCTTCACTGGATGCTTGTCGAGGCTCGCCGATTGAACTGTTGGAAAACGAAATGGTTGACCGGTAGCACTCTTAGACTCCGTTGTATTGACCATGTTTACTCCTGCGAACAACCCCGTTGCCAGCAGCGGTATGAGGACTGAGACTAGTGGCGCTTTCATAGTTTTCTCCGTGCGATCACGACACTACTGAAACGGATTACCAAATGGTGCAGCTAGATTATTGGATTGTACGCAGACAGTTCCTGATGCATAAGCGGTAAATCGCTTTTACTTGGCAGCAAAATATCCTGAGGTGAATACCACGTCGGTAGGCGGCAATCTCGTACCAGCAATCTTAATCTGCGTTCTGCTTCTATAATCCTTTCATGCGCTTTGAGCTCTTCATCGCCGCCCGTTATCTTCGCGCCAAGCGCCGTCAGGCGGTGATCGGAGTCATTACGACGATCTCCGTGCTCGGCGTTGCTGCCGGAGTCGCTTCGCTTATCATCGCTCTCGCAATCAACAACGGATTCCGGCAAGACCTGCAGGAACGCCTGCTCGGTTCCACGTCGCACGTGAATCTGATGCGGGTTGAGAACGACGGAATCCATGACTGGACAGAGTTGCAGCAGCGACTGGAAAGAATTCCGCACGTGCAGGCCGCCGCTCCCGCCATCTATGAGCAGGTACTTATTTCACGAGGCGCGAGAGCTGGAGGAGCCGTACTGAAAGGAATAGTTCCCACGCAGGAACGCCGTGTCACCTCTTTGCTCGACTCCGTGCATGAGGGCAGCGCGCAGCCACTGACCGATGCGCAGGAGCGGGCGGAAAAAATGGCAGCACAACCCGAGTCGCAACCGGAAATTCGCCCTGCGAACAATCCCAGCGCGGATGCCGATCCATCTTCCTTGCAAGGCGCAGCCGACCGGATCGCCGCAATGCCGCCGATCGTGCTCGGCAAGGATCTGGCGCAGACTCTGGGGGCCGCAGTCGGTTCGGTGGTTCTTGTCACCAGTCCACAGGGTGAGTTGACGCCCTTCGGAATGGTGCCGCGTTACATGCGATTCAAAGTCGTGGGAATATTCCAATCCGGCTTCTACGATTACGATTCAACTTGGGCCTTGTGCTCGCTGGGCGATTCACAGCGTCTATTCAGCCTGGGCGACATTGCAAGCGTCATCGAATTCAAGGTGGATAACATTTACAACGCCGCGGCGATTGGCAATCAGATCGCGGAAGCAGCCGGCAAAGGCTTCCAGACCACCAACTGGATGGAGCAGAACCGCGCACTCTTTCGGGCGCTGCGGCTGGAGCGGGTCGTAACGTTTATCACTATCGGCCTGATTGTCTTCGTGGCCGCGCTCAACATCCTGATCTCGCTGATCATGATGGTGATGGAAAAGACCCGCGACATTGCCGTGCTGGTTTCCATGGGAGCACGCCGCAAGCAGGTACGCCGCATCTTCATCTGGCAGGGGCTGCTGATCGGCATTATCGGAACCGCGCTCGGGTTGATCGTGGGCTACGCGGTGGCAATCCTCGCCGGACGCTATCACTGGATTACGCTTTCCGCGGAAGTCTACGCCATCGACTATGTTCCCTTTGTGCCGCGCGCCATTGATGCGCTGCTGGTTGCCGCGGTTTCGTTGGCCATCAGCTTCATTGCCACGGTTTATCCATCGCAGTCAGCCGCCCGCGTGCTTCCGGCCGAAGCCTTGCGTTATGAATAACGAGCCCTGCCCATACCACCTTGCCGCACAAACAGCGGCGAAGGTGGGGCTCCATCCAAAGGGATTGTTCTTATGAATCGTACCCGTCGTTTTTCCTGCCCATATTTCTCATTTCTGATTGCGCTGATTCTGTTCACGCAATTCGCTGTTGCTCAGATGCAGCGCACTCCCGTGCTGGTGGTTTCCATCGACGGCTTTCGCAATGACTACCTGGATCGCACCGATCTTTACGAAGCTCCAAACTTGCGGACGCTCTCGGCCGAAGGCGTGCGCGCCGACGCGTTGATTCCGGTATTTCCATCCACCACTTTTCCCAACCATTACAGCATTGCCACGGGGCTATATCCGGTTCACAGCGGAATCATCGGCAACCGGATGTACGACCCCGAGTTACATCAGACCTTCTCGATGGGCGACCGCAAGTCCGTACATGAGTCGCGATGGTGGTGGGGTGAACCCATCTGGGTCACAGCCGAAAAGCAAGGATGCCATACCGCGCCAATCTTCTGGCCCGGCTCAGAGACGGTCATCGAGGGAGTCCTCCCAACTCACATGGCGGCCTACGACGAGACGCTTCCCAACACAAAGCGAGTCGCGCAGGCCCTTGCCTACCTGCAACAAGCCAGACCGCCCTGCTATGTCTCCATCTACTTCAGTATCGTCGATTCGGCGGGCCACCATTTCGGTCCCGAAGCGCAGCAGACGCGCGAAGCGGTTCATTCGGTGGACGCCAACATCGGCGAATTGGTTGCCGGGCTGAAGCAACGCGGACTCTGGGGCAAGGTGAACCTCATCATCGTCTCAGACCACGGCATGGCTTCGACACCGCCCTCGCAGCGCATCGCTCTCGATGACTACATTAATCCCGCAACCGTGGAAATTACCGAGGGCTCGCCGGTGTTTGAACTCAGTGCCAGGAACGGAAACCAGGCAGCGCTGGTGGCCACCCTCAACCTCATCCCCCATCTGCACGCCTACCTTGCCAAGGATGTTCCCGCGCGCTGGCACTTTACAGGCAATCGCCGCATCGCGCCGGTGGTGGCCCTTGCCGAAGAAGGATGGACCTTTGACACCAGGGAGCGCATGAGCCGCTGGAACGGCGACCACCTTGGCAATCATGGCTTCGACAACGATCTGGAATCGATGCGCGCCATCTTCATTGCTTGTGGGCCTGCGTTTCGGGGCAAAAGTCGGCTCCCAGCATTCCAGAACATCCACATTTACTCGCTGCTCGCTGAGCTGTTGCATCTGAAACCGGCGGCGACCGATGGCAATCTGAAAGTTTTCATGCCGGTGCTGGCGTACTGAAGAGCAGTTAGTGCGTTTTCATGCGCGAGAACTAGGAACTTTTATTTCGGGACTAGGGACAGATTCAGCGGCAGCAGCATGGCGCGAAGGTGGCAACATCGTGGTCTAATTATAGTTGCAGATTGCTCACTCAGTGGGGGCCACGCGTTCCACGAGAAAAACCTTAGCCCGTTGCGCGTGAATTTGCACCAGGGAGAACGTAGGGTGCATCCAATAAACACAGAAGAGATCCTCCGGGTTGAGGCTCTCCGAAAGGTCTATCGCTCTGGAACTTCGGACCTTGTGCTCTTTGACAACCTGTCTTTCCGGGTTTGCAAGGGTGAGATGCTGGCAATCGTGGGCGAGAGTGGCTCAGGGAAGTCTTCCCTTCTGCACATTCTAGGAGCGCTGGACACCGCCAGCTCAGGCGAGGTGTATTTCTCCGGTATGCGATTGAGTTCGCTGTCAGAGGAAGACGCCGCCGAGTTCCGCAACCGCCAGATCGGGTACGTATGGCAGTTTCATTACCTATTACCTGAGTTCACGGCCTTGGAAAACGTTGCGATGCCGTTGTATCTGCGAGGCGAGAGCCGCCGCAAGGCCGAGGCGCAAGCCGCCAAGTGGCTGGATGAAGTTGGACTTGCGGACCGCGGACATCATCGCTCGGGAGAGCTTTCAGGGGGTGAGCAGCAGCGTGTATCGCTGGCACGGGCCTTGGTAACATCTCCTCAAATGCTGCTCGCGGACGAGCCGACCGGCGATCTCGACAATCGTACGGCGGACTCGGTTTTTGAGTTGATTTCGAGGCTCCATGAGGATTTCAGCCTGACCTCGATCATCGTGACTCACAATCTGGCGTTCGCGCGTAGGTGCAGTCGCATACTATCGCTGCAGCGCGGCACCGTCACCGAGATTGCTCCCGAGTCTTTGTCGCCGGCGCAGGGTTAAATTTCTTTAGCGCCGGACGCCTTTTAGTGGCATAGTGGGCGTAATCAGCAAAATGAGCACCGAGACGAATCGGGGAATGTGGCTACTTTTCTATTATTGTAGCTAAAAGACAGGGTGTAACAATTCAGGTTGGCCTTCGGGCTAACTGATCGGAGTCCGGAATTCGGATTCTTTCGCGGACACGGGGTTCCCCTCCGAGTCCAGGATGTGAAGCAGTGGGAGGGTTTCCCGCAACCGGCAGGCCGGGAGCGGAGAGACTTTTGGAGACGAACATGTTCGAACGGTACACCGAAAAAGCACGGCGCGTGATCTTCTTTGCACGATATGAAGCCAGTCAGTTCGGCTCTCCGTATATTGAAACGGAGCACCTTCTGCTCGGTCTGTTGCGCGAGGATAAGGCGCTGACCAATCGCTTCCTTCGCCAGCATTCGTCGGTGGACTCTATTCGTAAGCAGATTGAAGCCCATACGACAGTTCGCGAGAAGGTGTCTACCAGTGTTGACTTGCCGCTTAGCAATGAGTGCAAGCGGGTGCTGGCGTATGCCTCCGAGGAAGCCGAGCGGCTCAGCCACAAGCACATTGGCACCGAGCATCTACTGCTTGGATTGCTGCGCGAGGAAAAGTGCTTTGCTGCGGAGATTCTCGCCGAGCGCGGACTGAAGCTGGCCGCCATTCGCGAGGAGTTGCAGCGCACCACGCAAGAGAAGGTGCAGCAACCTCCGGCGCGCGCCGCCAATCGTGAGTCGTCACTGCTGGCCGAGTTCTCGCGTGACCTTACCCAGGCCGCAATGGAGAATCAGCTCGACCCGCTCGTAGGGCGGGATGGCGAAGTGGACCGTACCATTCAGATTCTGTGCCGCCGCACCAAGAACAATCCGGTGCTGATCGGCGAGCCGGGCGTAGGCAAGACAGCCATCGTCGAAGGTCTTGCACAGCGCATCGCCGACGGCGAGGTGCCTTCGTTCTTGGCCGACAAACGGGTGCTTGCACTCGACCTTTCGTTGATCGTGGCCGGAACGAAGTATCGCGGCCAGTTCGAGGAGCGGCTCAAGACCATTATGAAGGAGCTGATCGAGAATCAGAACTCGATCATCTTCATCGATGAGCTGCACACCCTAGTGGGTGCAGGTTCGGCCGAAGGATCTCTCGATGCGGCCAACATCCTGAAGCCCGCCCTGTCGCGCGGCGAGATCCAGTGCATTGGCGCTACCACGCCGGGCGAGTATCGCAAGTCAATCGAGAAAGATCGTTCGCTGGAGCGCCGCTTCCAGTCCGTGAAGGTGCCGCCACCGAATGAGGTGGACTCGGTCAAGATTCTGATGGGCATTAAAGATCGCTATGAGAAGTTCCACGCCGTCAGCTACACGGACGAGTCGATCAACTTCGCGGTCTCGCATTCGAACCGTTACATTCCGGATCGCTTCCTGCCGGACAAGGCCATCGATCTGATCGATGAAGCGGGCGCTCGCGTCAAGCTTCGCCAGTCTGCCCTGCCGGAGGAAATTACCGAAGTGCAGAAGCGCATCAAGTTCATCGTTCACCGCATGGAAAACGCGATCGCGAACCATGAATTCGAGAAGGCCCGGTTCTACTCCGACGAGGAACGCAAGGAACGCGAAAATCTGCGCTCCATGCGTGAGAAGTTTCACCTTGATGAGAGCGCCACCGGCATTGTGCAGCGCGAAGACATTGAAGAAGTAGTCTCCCGCTGGACTGGCGTTCCGGTGTCGGCGATCAAGGAAGAAGAATCGCAGAAACTGCTGCGCATCGAAGAGGAGTTGCACAAGCGGGTAATCTCGCAGGACAAGGCCATCAGCGCTCTTGCCCGGGCAATTCGCCGCTCCCGTGCGGGGCTCAAGAGTCCGGCTCGTCCCATTGGCTCATTCCTTTTCCTGGGACCCACCGGCGTTGGCAAAACCGAAGCGGCGCGGACGCTTGCACAGTTCATGTTTGGCAGTGAGAAGAGCCTAATTCGCTTCGATATGTCGGAGTACATGGAGAAACATTCGGTCAGCAAGTTGATCGGTTCGCCTCCAGGCTACGTCGGCTATGAGGAAGGCGGCCAACTCACCGAGCGCGTCAAGCGTGCCCCATATTCGGTGGTGCTGCTGGATGAGATCGAGAAGGCGCATCCGGATGTGTTCAACATCCTGTTGCAGGTCTTTGAGGATGGGCAACTGACGGATGGACTCGGCAATACCGTGGACTTCAAGAATGTCATTCTCATCATGACATCTAACATTGGCGCGCGTCACATGATCAAGCGCGAGGGTCTCGGCTTCTCTTCTAATAAAGAGGAGAACATCAGCGACAAGGTCGAAGAGATGGTGAAGAGCGAAGTCAGGAAGACGTTCAATCCCGAGTTCCTCAACCGCGTTGACGAGGTCGTGATCTTCAACGCCCTTAGCGAAAGCGATCTGAATCAGATTGTGGAACTGATGGTGACTCAACTGAATCACAATCTCGCGCAGCGCGCCATCACCATCACGGTCACGGAAGACGCCCGCAAATGGATTCTGGAGAAAACCATTACCGATCGCAGCTACGGAGCTCGTCCTTTGCGCCGCGCCCTCCAGAAATACGTGGAGGACCCGCTGTCAGAGGCATTGATCCAAGGCAGCATCAAAACCCGTCCCGCGTTTGTCGAGGTTTATCTCGACAACAACCAGCTCTTCTATCGCGAAGTGGGCGAGGAGAAAACGGACGGAGCGCTGCTGCTAAATTAACGCATCGCGTAAGCGACCTGAGACGCCACCGGCATCCCGGCGGCGCCTTTCTTGTTTTGCCAAAACGACGGGCGTAAAGTGATTCTTGCACGCGAAAATTGAACCTTCTCCGTTTTTCGAGCCATCCAATGACTATGCAATTGCTCGTTTATTCAGCACCGTGGTGCGGCGACTGCCGCGAAGCCAAACGATTCCTTGACAAACACAAGATCCCATACCAGTTGATCGATATTGAGGCTACTCCCGGCGCAGCCGAAGAGGTTATCCGCAATACCGGCAAGCGCGCCATTCCACAATTCGTCATTGATGGCAAGTGGATTCAGCCTTATCGTCCCGGCGAAGGATTTCTCTACCATGAGATGAGTGAATTACTCGGAGTAGCCGAAAGCTAAAGTTTCGCGTGATTCAACCGTATTAGCTTGCAAGACCGGTTTACCTTTTCCGCCGTGGCAAGACCGATTAGAGAAGAGGACCTCCTGTTGAGGCCGGAATGTTTCCGGCCTTTTTTTGCTTACCGCAATTTCTGGATCTTCCCGCCCAGCTTGTTACAATGTAAAGTTCACCTCTCACCAGGAAATCGCCTAAGGAGTTCGCCTTGATCCCTCGTTATACACGCCCTGAAATGGGCCATATTTGGAGCGACGAAAATAAGTTCCGCACATGGTTGCAGGTCGAAGTTGCCGCGAGTGAAACTCTCGCAGAAGCGGGCATCGTCCCAAAGTCCGCCGCCCGCGCCATACGCGTGAAGGGTGCGGCATTTGAAGTCGCGCGAATTTACCAGGTCGAGGCCGAAGTAAAACACGATGTCATAGCCTTCACTACGGCAGTCTCGGAGAAGGTGGGACCCGAGTCGCGCTGGCTGCACTATGGATTGACTTCGAATGACGTGGTGGATACCGCCCAGGCACTGATGGTGCAGCAGGCGTCTGTATTGCTGCGGGCAGACATCGAGAAGTTTCTCGCGGTCTTACGGCGCCGCGCCCTGGAGCTCCAGCACACGCCGCAGATTGGTCGCACCCACGGCGTCCACGCCGAACCCATCACCTTCGGACTGAAGATTGCCAACTGGTTCAGCGAGATGCAACGCAACCTCGAGCGCTTCGACTTTGCCACGGAACAAATGCGAGTCGGCAAACTCAGCGGCGCGGTGGGCAATGGCGCCCATCTCGATCCAAAATACGAAGAGTTGATCTGCAAACGCCTTGGCCTAGCTCCGGCAGCGGTCTCCTCGCAGGTGATTCAACGCGATCGCCACGCCTTTTACGTCGCGGTGCTCGCCGTGGTTGCCTGCACCCTGGACAAGATTGCCACCGAAATCCGCCACCTCCAGAAAACCGAGGTACGCGAAGCCGAAGAGTTTTTCAGCGAGAAGCAGAAGGGCTCGTCGGCCATGCCCCACAAGCGGAATCCCATCACCTGCGAGCAGATCTCCGGCCTGTCGCGGGTGATTCGCGGCAACGTGCAGGCGGCATTTGAAGATGTCGCCCTGTGGCACGAGCGCGACATTTCGCACTCGTCGGTCGAGCGCGTCATTCTGCCTGACTCCACTATCCTGCTTGACTACCTTCTGGCCAAGACCACGAACTTGATAGACACCATGCTGGTCTACCCAGAGCGCATGTTGCGCAACCTTCACTCCACCGGAGGGTTGGTCTTTAGCGGCCAACTCTTGCTCGACCTGGTAGAGGCCGGGGTGCTCCGCGAAGACGCCTACCGCATTGTGCAGCGCAACGCCATGCAGGCATGGCGGGAGGAAAAGAACTTTCGCGAGCTCGTCTCGGCAGACCCGGAGATAACCTCCCGCGTGGAAAAGAAAACGCTGGATCGCGCCTTCGACCTCAACCGCCAACTCCGCAATGTCGACAAGATCTTTAAGCGCGTTTTTCCGAAAATTAAACTAGCCTCCAAAACAAGCCGCCCTTCATCTAAACCAAAGAAGCACACTTAGGGCAAAGTCTGTCTGGAAGGCGCGGTCTTTTCCTCGCCTTCCGTTTCCACGGCGAATAAAGCAGCCCACGGCACGGCACTTGGAAGTAACATAGTCGAACAGCATGACGCCCATTCTTGACGCCATTCATTCTCCCGCGGACGTAAAGCGCTTGTCGCTTGCCGAGTTGACTCAACTCGCCGAGGAGATTCGCGGCGAATTGATCACGGTCCTCGCGCGCAATGGTGGACATCTTGGACCCAATCTCGGCGTGGTCGAGCTGACAATCGCCATGCACTACGTCTTCGATACCCCGGCGGATCACTTTCTCTTCGACGTCAGCCACCAGGCGTATGTACATAAGCTGCTCACCGGACGGCGCGACCGTTTCTCCACGATCCGTACTCCCGGCGGGCTCAATGGCTTTATGCTGCGCACCGAGAGCGAGCATGACTGTTATGGCGCTGGACATGCCGGAACGGCTCTTTCAGCAGCTCTCGGCATGGCAGTGGCACGCGACAAGTTGGGTGGCAAGGAACACGTGGTTGCCCTCGCCGGTGACGCCGCATTCACCTGCGGTCTTACCCACGAAGCGCTCAACAATATTGCCTCGCAGACCAAGCGCCTCATCATCGTGCTCAACGACAACAAGTGGTCAATCGATAAGAACGTCGGAGCCATCGCCAGCTACTTCAACAAGATCGTCACCAGCCCGCAATATCACCGCCTCTATGAGCGCGCCGCCAAACTGGTGGAGAAGGTCGGCGGAAAGTCGGCGGCGCAAGTGGCAAGAAAAGCCGAAGAGGCCGCCAAGAGTATGCTCTGGCCATCGGTTATTTTTGAGGAGTTCGGACTCAAATATTATGGTCCCATCGACGGGCACGACATCGCAACCTTGATTCGAACCTTTCAGTTCCTCAAGACTCTGGAGCGGCCAGTTCTCCTCCATGTCATCACCCAGAAGGGCCGCGGCTTTGAGCCCGCCGAGGAGAAACAGAAGAAGTTCCATGGCCTTGGCCCTTACAATCCTGAGACTGGCGAGACCAAGCCGCTGACCCAGCGCACCTACTCCGAGGTCTTCGCCGACTCGCTCTCAAAGCTGGCCTCCGGCAACGACCGCGTAGTGGCAATCACCGCTGCAATGCCCAATGGAACTGCGCTCGACCGCTTCCGCGCCGTGCATCCGGACAAGTATTACGACGTGGGAATCGCCGAAGAACATGCCGTCCTCTTTGCCGCAGGGATGGCCACGAAAGGATTCAAGCCGTTTCTCGCCATCTACTCCACCTTTTTGCAGCGCGGTTTTGACCAGATCGTTCACGACGTTTGCCTGCAGAACTTGCCCGTGGTCTTTTGCATGGACCGCGGCGGCCTCAGCGGCGACGACGGCCCGACCCACCACGGCCTGTTCGATATCAGCTACCTGCGCGGAATTCCCAACATCGTCCACATGAATCCGAAAGATGAAGACGAACTCGCCGATATGCTCTACACGGCGATGCTGCACAACGGTCCGATTGCAGTGCGCTACCCGCGCGGAGTCGGCACCGGCGTTACGGTGAAGGAGCAGCCAGTTGCCATCCCCATTGGCGAAGCCGAGCTGCTGGAACACTCCGGCCATGATCGCGTTGCCATCTTCTCGCTGGGCGCCATGTTGCCGTTGGCGAGAGAAATTGCCGGCGTGCTGGCTCGCGAGGGCGTGGCTGCGGCAGTCATCAACGCCCGCTTCGCCAAGCCGCTTGACGGCGCAATGATCGCTCAATATGCGCGCTCCGCCGAGATCCTGCTGACATTGGAAGACCATGTACTGGCTGGAGGCTTTGGCAGCGCCGTGTTGGAAGAAATCAATCGGCTCGGCTTAAGCACGCCGGTCGTCCGCATCGGTTGGCCTGACCAGTTCATTGAACACGGCAAGCCTGACGATCTTCGCAGAAAATACGGGTTGACAGCCGAGGCCGCGCTGGCACAAGTGAGGGAACACCTGGGGATCACCGTCTAGATTCCTGATTTACGAGGTGCCACTCCGAGGGCCAGCCGAAGGTCGTCACGAAAATTCGGAAATAGCGATTTTCTTGCTATCGTGACGTGTAAGTCTTTGTGGGGTCACTGCCGGTATTTGGAAAACCCGATGTAGTGCATACCCACCAAATCACAGCTCTCCGCTCATTGCATCTGGAGGCTAAAGCTTGCCGTCTAACTGCAATGGAATTAAACCCGGTACTTCAAAGTGAATCGCTACGAGTTGACATCGGCAGAGCTTGGGAGATGCGGAAGTCGACCAAAAACACAGCTTCAAAATGCTCTATTTCCAGGCGGGCTAAAAATACCAACCCGGAAAAGCATTTTGAACCCGGATAACGACAGCCTTTTCACGCAGTCCAGAAGTCTTAAGTGGAAATATGCAAATGGTGCGCCCGGCGAGATTCGAACTCACGACCTAACGCTTCGGAGGCGTTCGCTCTATCCAGCTGAGCTACGGGCGCGCAGCTGCCATTATACCTGAGCAGAGCGAACCAAACACGTCATTCCCGCTCCCGCCAGGAACCAGTCATACTCTAGCCATGCCGTCGACCGCACAGGATCGTGCCCTGGCTGGATTTGCCGTCTACCTTCGGGTGGAAAAAGGCCTTGCCCCGCTCACCGTCAGTTCCTATGGCGGAGACCTGAAGCTCTGGGTGGAGTTCCTTGCCGGACGCGACAAGACGGTGCTCACCGCTCAGCGCGAGGATCTGAAAGACTTGGTGCAACACATGCTCGGCCATGGAATGGATTCGCGATCCGTTGCGCGAAAGCTGTCTGCGCTGCGCCATTTTTATCGATACCTCCTGATGGACAAGCTGATCGCGCACGATCCCACGCTTGACATTGACAGCCCTAAACAGTGGAAGGTGCTACCCAAAGCGCTCTCCGAGGAAGAAGTCACCGCACTGGTCGAAAGCCCTGGGCACACCGATGCCCTCTCCACCCGGTCGCGCTTCACGCAAGCTCTAGCGTTGCGCGATTCCGCGATGCTTGAAGTTTTGTACGCCGCGGCCATGCGCGTCAGCGAACTCGTGGACGTACGTGTGGAAGACACCAAGCTCGAGCTTGGCTACATGCTGGTACGCGGCAAAGGAGACAAGGAGCGCATCGTTCCTCTTGGCGCTCCGGCCCAGCTTGCACTGCGCTCGTACATACAAAATGCGCGCCCGCTTCTTGCCGGACGCAAGTACACGGCTGAGCTTTTCCTGGCGCGAGGCGGACACAAGCTCACGCGCGAGCGCATCTGGATGATTGTGGATCAAGCCTCGAAAGCCGCTGGCCGCCACGCTTCACCGCACATGCTGCGACACTCGGCTGCCACCCACATGGTTTCCCATGGGGCCGACCTGCGCACCGTGCAGACCGTATTGGGCCACGCTGACATCTCAACCACGCAGATTTACACACACGTTGCGCTCGATCGTCTTCAGAAGGTGTATGCCGACCACCATCCCCGCGCCCACGTACGCGTGCTCAAGGATGAATCCAGATGAGCGCCGAAAGCACTGCGGTGGAAACTGCGCTGGCTGGATTTCTCCGCGCACTGGCCCAGCGCAACGCGTCCGAGCACACCATCAAGGCCTATCGCACGGACCTTGCGGAGTTTGTGATTTTTGTCGGTTCGGAAGACCTCAAGAGGATTGACGACCGCTTGATACGAGCCTTTCTCGGGCAACTTTATGAGCGCGGCCTGAGCAAGGCGTCTGTAGCGCGCGCGCTCTCCTCGATACGTTCTTTCATCAAGTGGATGGGGCGCGAGCACCTGGTTGAGTCGAACCCCGCCCTGCTGGTATCGGCGCCCAAGCTTCCAAAGAAATTGCCCCGGGTACCGACCATGGAAGAGATGAATTCCGTGCTCGATGCGAAGATGCCCGAAGAGGCGGCATTTGCCGAGCGCGACCTGCTTATCCTTGAATTGCTCTATGGATGCGGCATCCGCAACAGCGAACTCACCGGTATCAACCTGGATGACATCCATCAGCGCCAGGGCGTGATTCTGGTGCGCGGCAAAGGCAAAAAACAGCGCCTCGTTCCCATGGGAGACTCGGCCCAGATTGCATTGCGCGACTACCGTCCGCGCCGTGCCGAAGTGCTGGCGCAGCACAAGCATACTGGCGAAACCGCGTTGCTGATCAACCTGCGAGGAAGTCGCCTCACCACGCGCAGCATAGGACGCATCGTCAAGACCATCGCGGTTGCAGGGGGGCTGCCCAGGGAAGTGCATCCCCACACTTTGCGCCACGCCTTCGGTACTCACATGCTGGAGGAAGGCGCAGACCTGCGTGCCATTCAGGAACTACTCGGCCACGAGCGCCTCTCCACCACGCAGCGTTACACCCAGCTCACCACGCGGCAAGTGATGGACGTGTACGACAAAACTCATCCGCGGGCGAAATAACAGCAGGTCAACAACAACACCATTGCCGAGTTGGCGGGCGTTGCTTCTCACCCTGCCGCGCAAGAACGGCGCGTCAAGGATGGGGCACCCACTTTACATTTCTCCTGGCAACCTCCTACAGCAACAGCCAGATCGTCAAGGCGCCTGCAAACAACATCACCGGCGTCACCAGGACACCTACCTTGAAGTAGTCGAGTCCGGTAACATCCACGCCCCGCTTCCTCAATATCAGCAGCCATAAAATGGTGGCCAACGAGCCGACCGTCGTCAGGTTCGGTCCAAGATCGCAACCGAATATCGTGGCAGCGACAAAGCCATTTCTGATCGCAGGCGCCGCGTGTTGAACGCTGCCCAGCGCAGAGTTCATTACGACTGCCATCGGCACGTTGTTAATCAGATTCGTTCCCAGCGCAGACCCAAATGTGCCCACCATCACTGCGCCAAAACTCGTGCCGCCGGAAAGATGTAGAAACATGTGACCCAATTTAGTCGTGAGCCCGGTGTCTTCAATGGCTCGGACAACAACGACCATTCCCGCAATGAATCCGAAGATCGACCAGGAGATTCCCTTTCCTGCAACCAACAAGGTGGTTCTCTTCCAGTAGAGCGCTCCTGCCAGCAGTAGTAACGCCCCAGAAATGGCGACGGCAGAGAGCGGGAACTTAAACGCCGACGCGAGCACATAAGAGGGTGCAACAATGGCCAGCACCCAAAGTGTGTACCGGAAGTAGGCCTTGTGCTTTACGGCTTCATCTGCCGTGGGCAGGTAGCCTAGCTTGAATCTCCCTTTGAGTTGCGAACGGTAGAGCAAATAAAAGATTCCACCATTGATCGCGATTACGACAAGGCTGGGAAGAAAGAGCAGGCGCGAGAACAAGAATAGATCCATCGGGTAGCGCGACATGATAATGATGTTGATAGGGTTACTGAATGGCAGTAGGAAGGACGCAGTATCCGCGATAAAGGTACACGCAAACAAGTATGGGAGAACCGGGAGCCGCAACCTTGTCACCAGCACGTACACAACTGGCGTCAGGATAAGCGCCGTCGCATCATTCGAGAAAATCATCGTGATGAACGTTCCCAGTAAGAAGACGTTCAGGAACAGTCGCGCCGCGCTACCGTGGGAGAGGCGTGCGGCCTGCACTGCAAGCCAGCCAAACAAACCGGCTTTCTCCGCCATGGCTGACAGAGCCATCATTCCCAGAAAAAACAGAAATGTATTCCAGTCTCTCAGCAGGGTAGAGGCCGCATCAGCGGGCCGGATCAACCCCAGCAGGAGCAATGCAGCCGCGCCTCCCATGGCAATATTGGACTCACTCCAGCGGAATGGACGAGTCATGATGCCCACTAGAGTCAGCAATCCAATGAACGCGGTGAGGAAGGTTCTCCAGAATTCACTTAGAGCAAAGAAAAGGAACACCGGCCACCCTCATAAGGCTAGTTCGCCTTCCGCGATAAGCACTTCAAGGCCCTAATGCGCGTTACTACGTTTCTCTTTCAGTGGTTGCAGGAAAAACCAAGAGCAACAACCACTACAAATTTGCGCAGAGGCCGATGACGTTGCCTCCCAGGTTATCGCCGAAGAAACACCGGCGCGAACCTGGGGCACCCGCATTCTCGTAGCTCATTCCTCAAAGGCACGCGGAGTTCTACACGTGAGTTAGTTCGGCAGACTTCTTCGCCTTGGAGTTGCCGTCCAGTTCATCCCACATTTCCACAACCTGATTGCGCAATTCCTCAGTGAGACGTTCGTAAGACAGCTCCGGTTTTTCATTCATGTCCGGATAGATGGGCTTGCCGACGCGAATGCGCAACGGATGGAAGCCCTGGAAACCTTTGCCGCGCGGCCAGCAGTCATGGAACCCATACTCTGCCACCGGAACGATGGGGACATTGAGGTGGCGCGAGAGAATCGCCGCACCCTTCTTGAATTTCTTCGGTGGCCCTTCAATGGAGCGCTCGCCCTCGGGATACATTACGAGAGTCTTCCCGGCGCGAAGGCCATAGGCCCCGGCACGCATGGCAGGCACCAGGTTGGCATCCGGATCGACCGGAATCAGATGAAGGAACTGCGCGAATCTCCTCATGGAACCTACGCCAAAGATTTCGCTGGTCCCCACGTAAAACACGTTATGGAACGTCTTCCACGGAAGCGCCGCAGTCAAAATTGGAGCATCGAGGTAGCTTGAGTGGTTGGGGCAAACAATGCACGGGCCGACGGGCAGATTTTCCATGCCCTCCACGCGCAGCTTGAATAAAACATGCGATGCCCACTTGACAGATTTGCCAAACAGCCACCAGAAGAAACCTACAACACGCCGTTGATGGGTGATCGCAAGCACTTCCGGATCAGTGGTTTCCACTTCAAACACCGTGCTCCAACCCGGTGCCTGGCGTGCGGCCTTGCCCATATTCTGGCGCACCACATCCACTAATTCTCGAACCGTGTACACCTCGCTGGCCACGGAATCATCGACCTCCGCGCCGAGACGATGCGCCAGATCGGTGAGTAGCTCGACGCGCTCCATGGAGTCCAA